>Ga0268299_1000049_pt1:292500-455711 | contig 455711 bp, 440 predicted proteins | sample NOBtaG_FD_193484 | JGI IMG/M metagenome (GOLD analysis project Ga0268299, IMG submission 193484) | Activated sludge microbial communities from bioreactor in Nijmegen, Gelderland, Netherland - NOB reactor | ecosystem: Engineered > Bioreactor > Aerobic > Activated sludge | place...
GTAGCGAAATTCCTTGTCGGGTAAGTTCCGACCTGCACGAATGGCGTAACGATGGCGGCGCTGTCTCCAACCGAGACTCAGTGAAGTTGAAATCGCTGTGAAGATGCAGCGTACCCGCGGCAAGACGGAAAGACCCCGTGAACCTTTACTATAGCTTTGCACTGAATTTTGAACCTGCTTGTGTAGGATAGGTGGGAGGCTTTGAAGCGCAGACGCCAGTTTGCGTGGAGCCAACCTTGAAATACCACCCTGGCATGTTTGGAGTTCTAACCTAGGCCCGTAATCCGGGCTGGAGACAGTGCATGGTGGGTAGTTTGACTGGGGCGGTCTCCTCCCAAAGAGTAACGGAGGAGCGCGAAGGTACCCTCAGCGCGGTCGGAAATCGCGCAATGAGTGCAAAGGCATAAGGGTGCTTGACTGCAAGACGGACAGGTCGAGCAGGTGCGAAAGCAGGTCTTAGTGATCCGGTGGTTCTGTATGGAAGGGCCATCGCTCAACGGATAAAAGGTACTCCGGGGATAACAGGCTGATTCCTCCCAAGAGTCCACATCGACGGAGGAGTTTGGCACCTCGATGTCGGCTCATCGCATCCTGGGGCTGTAGCAGGTCCCAAGGGTATGGCTGTTCGCCATTTAAAGCGGTACGCGAGCTGGGTTCAGAACGTCGTGAGACAGTTCGGTCCCTATCTGCCGTGGGCGTTGGAAACTTGAAGGGAGCTGCTCCTAGTACGAGAGGACCGGAGTGGACGTACCCCTGGTGTTCCGGTTGTCACGCCAGTGGCACAGCCGGGTAGCTACGTACGGAAGGGATAACCGCTGAAAGCATCTAAGCGGGAAGCCCACCCTAAGATAAGGTTTCCCTGGGCCTTTAAGGCCCCTGAAGGGTCGTCGGAGACTACGACGTTGATAGGTCGGGTGTGGAAGCGCAGTAATGTGTGGAGCTAACCGATACTAATTACCCGTGAGGCTTGACCATATAACACCCAAACGGTCTTTGGTGTGACGCATCGTCCTAATCTAGATCACATTTCGGTTTATTGACCTCGTTTCAAACGAGGCCAGCCAGTTTGCCTGGCGGCAATAGCGAGCGTGAACCACCCGATCCCATTCCGAACTCGGAAGTGAAACCGCTCAGCGCCGATGGTAGTGTGGGGCTTCCCCATGTGAGAGTAGGTCACTGCCAGGCTCCTATCCTGAAAACCCCGCCCAACCAGGCGGGGTTTTTTTTGGCTTATTCATAACCTCATCTCACCTACGCTTGGACGCCGGACGAAAAAAATCCGCGCAGCGGGTGGCTGCGCGGACAAAATGTGGGCAACGCCCGAGCCGAAACCTGGCGTCGGGCTTTCGATACCGGACCGTCAGGGGCGCACGGGCTTGAAGCCGGTGATCATGAGCACATCGTCGGTGCCATAGCCGTCGACGTCCATGGTGCCGTTGGCCGGATCTGCACTGTGCTGAATCGACACATAGGCGGTGCGGCCGTCGCCGCTGAACAAAAATCCGGTTGGTTCGGCCGTGGCGTCCACCACGGACAGCAGCTTCACGCAGCCGTCGGTCTTGATGTCGCGGTCCACCCCATCCGGCAGACAGGCCCAGACGTCGCCGTTGGGGTTGTCCTCGATCACATAGGCGTTGCGCGTGCCCGGCTGGAAGGCGAGGTTGTCGGGCTGATTGAAGTCGGCATCGCCTTCCACGAATCGGTTCACGGTCACGGTTCGCTCGGAGCCGGCGCTGAGCGGCGCGCGATCGATGCCACACATCACCTCGCCATAGTTCTCGGCAGCGGCGTTTTCGGTATTCGTCCAGCAGAAACGCAGGCCAGTGCCCGTATAGGCCGGGTCGTCGTGCAGATCTTCGGGCCGATAGTAGCCAGTTGCGCCGGCATTGTTGGCGTCGACTCGGGCGTTGGCGGCGGTGACGGCTACCCAGGCGGCCTTGCCGACCTCGCAGCCTTGGCCGAACTGCTGCTTGTTGTCGACGCAGGACACCTGCATGGCGTATACGTTGCCGGCCATGAGCGGCGACTGGTTCAGGTTGGCGATACTGGCGCCGTTGGCGGGGGTTGAGGGTACGAACTTGAACAGCGCGCCGCCGTCCGTATCCTTGGTGTTGGTACGGGCGTCCGTATAGGAGCCCGGCCGCAGTTCGTCCCCTGCGACTACAACGCCCTGCGAGGTGATGGCCAGTCCTTCCCACGCCATCTTCGGCAGCGCGCCGCGCAACGCGACCTTGTTTTCGGTGTCGGTCACATTGGCGCCGCTGGAATCGAACAGATTGGCTGCGCCGCGACCGGTGAGCGTAAGATCGGTCAGTTGCAGCGGATTCAGAATTTCATAGACTTGGCCGTCGCTGGCTTCCTCGGTGGCGACGATGCTGCCCCAAGGCGTGCGACGGATGCCGTCGCAACCGGCCATGCCGCGCAGCACGGTTTCGACCTTGCCGTCGGCGAGGCGGATGCGCTGCACGGAGGGATTGTACTTCTCCGTACCGTTCGGGAATTGCCCGATCACCTGCCGCTCGAACTCCTCCACGCAGGTGATCAAGTGGGTGGGTGCGTTGTCGGTGGGCCAGAAGGCCATCTGGTCGGTGTTCTGGGCGGCAGTGCGAGTGAGGTAGCGCACCTGTAGGCCCTGCGCCAGCGCAATCTGGGCACTCGCCGGCTGGTCCGGCGAGCGGGCGAAACCCGATGGCGTCGTTGCCGAAGCGGTGACGGGCTTGGTGAAGCCGAACAGCCGGGCGGTGCCGGTCTCGAGTTGCTTTTGCATCAGTTCGCCGAAATCGGCGGCCGGCACGGGTCCGGACACGGTCAGGCCCAGGCCCAGCAGGGCCAGGGTGGAGCGGCATTGGCGCATGGTACGTCCTCCGGGGAAGCGGATGGGGGGATACGACGCGCACAGACTAGAGCCGCTCGAGCGATGAAATGGTGAACGCGGAATGTCAATTCGGCGACAGTCGCCTCACGGCCGTGTGACCGACGACCAATCCAGCAGAAGGTTGCCCTCTGCGCGATGCTCCGGGGCGAGTGGCGGCACCTCGGGATCCACCTGGCGGTAGACGTTCACGGTCGGCATCAGCGTGGCGTCGCGCCCGTGCCGGAAGGACTGTTCCCGCACGATGCCGAGGTAAGCCTTGTCGAGCGCCAGCGCGCGTGCCGCACTGGGGGTGATCAGGGTATAGACGTCCTTGGCTTGGGCCAGCCGAACCGGATCGGGCTGCCCGTCCGGGGCGAACCAGCGCTCGATCATCTCGCCATTGGCCCGGAACTCATCCCCGCCGCCGACGCGGCGCAGGTATTGGCGAATCTCGCCTTCCACCTCGCCCAGCATGGGCGCATCCGGCATCCCACGCAATTCGATGTAGCCCTGGCCGCGGGCGCCGGGGAGCTTGCGCGGGAAAGCGAAGGTCTGGTCGATGGTGGCGCCCAGCGAGGTGTGGCAGCCCTTGCAGAAGAAGGTTTCCTCCTGGGTCTGGGGCCGCAGGTGGCCTTGCGCGTCTTCGATGAAACCCTGCAGGCGCCAGCCGAAGCCGTTGACGGCCCCGCGTTCGGCCTGCCAGCCCATCTGCGGCAGAAATCCCTGTTGCTTTTCCCACGCTTCCTCATCGTAGAGCGCGCCCAGATTGGCCTCGTCCAGCCAGCGCTCCTTGACGAGATAGCGCACTTCCTTCATGCGCGCCGCAGGGTGAATCCCGCCCCGACCGTCGACGGCGAGGTAGCGCACGGTATGCAGAAACTCGGTGCCGACCGGGTAGAGAAAGGGCACGACGGCAACCGTCGAAGCGCCGCCGAGATAGCGATCCGGCCGGCGCAGGTGTGTGCTCGGTCCCAGCCGCCCGTCGGCATCCAGGTCCCTACCGATGGTGCGTTCATCGATCGGCGGCGTGTCGATCGACGTCAGGCCCTTGATGGCCGCTTCCAGAATGCCCAGGTTGGCGAGGTAGATCGGCCAGGACGGTGCACCGGCCGCGTCCTCCCGGAAGGCCTGCGGCAGGCGGATCATCACATCATCGAAAGAGCCATTGGTGGGCCAGAAGGTGCTGGGCAGCGGCTTGTACTGGAACGCAACCCAGCCACTGCCGTCGCGGGCCCGGCCCTGATCGTCGAAGGCGCGCAGGGGATCGGACAGATCCGCGAGATCGGGCACCCAGCCGCGAAAACCGTGGCGGCGCAGGGTGTCGATGAGTGGCGTGTAGTTGTCGATCGCCACGTAGCGGCTGATATCGGCATCGGATATGGCGGCGATGGCGGCGCGGCGGTCGACGAAGAGATTGGTCCAGTGGTTCTTGCGTCCGACCTCCGAAAAGGCGTAAGCGCCCTGCAGATGCCCGTCGTCCATGAGATTGGGCCGGCCTTCCCGCACGGGACGGGACTGGTGGCAGGTGTAGCAGGGATTGAAGCGACCTTCGGTGCGCGTATAGCACTGCGGCGGGATCACAGCCTCGGGATTGGTGAGGACGCGCCGGTAGTCGGTGTCCCATGTCGCGGGGTCCGGCGCCGCATGCGCCTGAAGCTGAAACAGGACGGCGGCCAGGGCGGGCAGGCAACGGCTCAGGCGCAGTGGCAATGCAAGGGTTATCATGGCTGGAAAGTATCCGGCCGAACGATGTCAGGACCGTGTCAGGCCGGTCTGTCCCCCGCTGATGTCGTGCCCTCGCACAACAGGTCCGAAACCATGAAATACGCCGTCCTCCCCGTCACGCCCTTTGCGCAGAACTGCACCATCCTGATGTGCGAACAGACACGCGATGCAGCCGTGGTCGATCCGGGCGGAGAGGTCGCGCGCATCCGTGCAGTGCTGGCCAAGCACGAACTGAACCTCACCCGGATTCTGGTCACCCACGGTCATCTGGATCACGTGGGCGGCGTGGCGGAGCTGGCCGAGGTCACGGGCGTGCCGGTGGAAGGACCGCACCGAGCCGATGCGTTCTGGCTCCAGATGCTGCCGCAGCAGGCCAAGATGATGGGTTTTGGCGGGCGCGCCTTCACGCCCGATCGCTGGCTGGAAGAGGGCGATACCGTCAGCGTGGGCGCGTTCACGCTGCAGGTGCTGCATTGCCCCGGCCACACGCCCGGCCATGTGGTGTTTTTCGAGCCCGAAGCGGGGTTCGCTCAGGTGGGCGATGTGCTTTTCGCCGGTTCCATCGGCCGCACCGACTTTCCCGGCGGCGATCACGACACGCTGATCCGCAGTATTCGCGAGAAGCTGTTCCCCTTGGGCGATCAGATCCGCTTCGTACCGGGACACGGGCCCACGTCGACCTTCGGCGAGGAGCGGCGCAGCAATCCCTTCGTCTCGGGTCGCTACGGCTGAGCGGTCCGGCTGCCGTTGACGCAGGAACGATCCCCTGGGACGCGGTCTGTGGGAGACTGCCGCCGCCGTGCAGGTGGTGGTCGATCGAGGTGGCATCGCGCGCGACCTGCGCCGAGCCTGTTTGAATTCACCGGCGCGCCCCGCTGATCCTGTGCGAAAACGCGGATGCCTCCGTGCGCGCGGATCTGGAGGGCTTCGCAGCCGCCCCCGATATCGTCGCCACCTCGAGGGACCGGACGACATGCCGGCCCACCTGGCGCTGTGTTCACCCAGGTCGAGCTGACCGTCCCCGTGCAGGACGGGCATTGCGCCCTCGGGACTTGGCAGGGGATGTTCCTGTGGGAGCACCGGCTGGGGCCTATGGCGCGTGAGGTGGTGATCACCGTCTGGGGTCATTGACCGTCCTCGCCGGGGCCCGGACGAATGCCCGACGATGGCGGAAACGCCATCGGCACAGATCCCCCAAAGCCGATCCCTGCATCCGCTACCCGCCTTCCCCCGGACGGGGGGCGGTCGCCGCCGGTTGGCCGGCTTTTCGGCCAAGACGCAGACGCCACCTCCCCCGGATTCCGACTCTTGTCCGTTCGGCCGCCAGAAACTTGGCGGAAGCCGGTTCGTTCGGCGGCTTCCACCGGCATGCACGCCAAATAAAACAAATATTTGAATTCATTCGACCGATGATTTTTGCGTTGGAACGCTTCCTGCTTTAAGCGGGCGCCAAATCGATCGGGACCGCTCCCGTCGGAACTTTGGCGCTCGGGATGGAAAGCAGTGCTGGGCAAGGTCAGACCCGGCGGACCTATAACGGAGACAGGTCATGAGGCAGTCGGCTCAAATCACTTCGCGCGAACAACACGATCTGGTCGTTCAGCATTCCGCTCTGGTGCGGCGTATCGCGCAGCATCTCGCCAGCCGATTGCCGGCCAGCGTGCAGATCGATGATCTGATGCAGGCAGGCATGATCGGGCTGCTGGAAGCTGCCCGCAACTACGATGCGGATCAGGGCGCCAGCTTCGAAACCTACGCGGGAATCCGCATTCGCGGCGCCATGCTCGACGAGACGCGCAAGGTGGACTGGGCGCCGCGTTCGGTCCATCGCAAGGCGCGCGAGATGGCTTCCGTCGTCCACGAACTGGAGCACCGATTGGGCCGGGTCGCCAAGCCCGTCGAAATTGCGGCAGCCATGCAGATCGACCTCGATCAGTACTTTCAGATCGTCGAAGACGCTGCCGGCTGTCGGGTGTTGAGCCTCGATGAGCCCGACAACGGGGTGTTCGATGCCGATGAAATCCCGGGCGATGGCGATCACGACGACCCGGGACAGCAGATCGAAGCCGACGGCTTCCGGTCGGTCCTGGCGGAAGTGATGGCGGCACTGCCGGAAAAGGAACGTCTGGTGATGTCGCTGTACTACGAGCAGGACCTGAACCTGCGGCAAATCGGCTCGGTGATGGGCGTCAGCGAATCGCGCGCCTGTCAGATTCATGGCCAGGCCGTGAAGCGGATCCGGGCCCGGATGGCCGATTGGGTCGAGGCGCGCTGATGATCGCAACGCCGTCGGAAATTTGGCGCATCGACTGATCTTTGGCGCAAAGTCCTCAAGTTGGGCCAAACGGAACCGATAAGGTATTCGGTTGGGTCAACAGAGGCGATGGACATGCAGATCAAGCAACGGCTGAGTTCGAGCGGGCGTCTCGACGAGAACATGCTTGGATCGACCGGGTTCAGAACTGAACACGCCGTGGTTTCGTTGCTGGCGGCGCTGGGCGCCCGGTGGTCGGAGGCCCAGCGCATTGGCCACCTGCGCGATCTCGTTGCGGCCGGCTGCTATCAAAGCAATGCCGATCGAATGGCGGCGCGATTCGCGGAACGCGAAAGTCTGCGGCGCCCGGCGTCCGGTTCGAAAGTATGACAGCGAGGCGCAAGGAGTTGTCCGATGGATGGACAGGAGGCATGGACGCGCTATGAACTGGTGCGCGACCCAGACCACATCCGGGAGCTTCTGGCCGAATGGCAGGACAAGCCTGTGGTCTTGGATCCGGGCCATCCGGCGGCGCCATCCCATTCCGCCAGGTTGACGCGGGCTCCCGACGGCTGGTGGGTCGCAATTGCGCACATGGACCACATGGGTCTGCAACGGGGCGCGTCCGCCAGCATCGTGTTGCGCAATGGCGGTCAACGACTGGAAACCCCGTGCACCGGGGTTCATCAAGACGGCTGTCGCATCGGGCTTGGTGAGCCGCCGTGGTTGCGCTATGCCCAATCCCGAACGGAAGCGCGACTCACCTTCGACGGGCAGCGTATCGCCCATCTCGTTGTCCGGCCCGACTCCGACCGGCCTTTGTCGGCCGCGTTGATGGATTTGTCGGCGAACGGTGTCGGCGCTTTCTTGCCTCACGCTTTGGCGGATGAACTGAGGGTGCAGGCCATCTATCCAGCGGATCTGCACCTGCCATCGGGCGCGGCGGCCGCCCGCGTGCAGATACGCTCCGCGGCGCCCATGGAAAACCCGGCACGATGGCGCATCGGCTGCCGCTTCGAGGCGCCAGAGCCGCCGATGCGCAGCCTGATCAGGGATTTCCTGATGCATACGCAGCGCCTGCGGCGTATGTAGTTTTCAGGGGTCGTGGTCCTTCAGGCTGAAGATCTCGACGAAATTGCTGGCTTCTGGATGCGCGCGCGAGGGGCCGTGGGTCATGACCACCGTTCCACGCCTTATGCCATGGTCCATGCACCACTCCCGCGCCACGTCACGCCACACGACTTCCGTGGACGCGATTTTGACCGCCACGACCCCGTAGGAAAAACTGAGATCCTGGCATGTCTTTTCAGCGGTACTGAAGGCAATGACGGGTGCGGCGAACTTGAATCGGGCCAAACGCCGCGCGGTGGCGCCGCTATCCGTGGGGGCAATGACGACCGGCGGGCGAATCTTGTTGACCAGATCCGCGAGATCGGGTGCCATGATCTCTTCCACGCGCCTGTTGCGTTGTTGTGGCGGTTCAAGCCAGGCCGGATCGGGCGGAGGTCGTGACTTTTCAGTGGCCAGTGCAATACGGGTCAGCATGCGCACGGCCTCGACGGGATACTGTCCGATGGCAGACTCTTCGGACAGCATCACGCAGTCGGTACCGTCCAGAACGGCATTGGCCACATCGGTCGCCTCGGCTCGGGTCGGTCGCCGGTTCTCCACCATCGATTCCAGCATTTGCGTCGCCGTGATGACGGGGCGACCGTGTTGCCGGGCCCGTCGGATCAAGGCCTTCTGGGTGACTGCGATGGATTCGATGGGCGTTTCCACCCCCAGATCGCCACGCGCCACCATGATGCCGTCGCAGGCCGCAAGGATGTCGTCAATGTTCTGAACCGCGATGGCGCGTTCGATCTTGGCGATCAGAAATGGCGCAAAGCCCAGCGCCCGCGCGCGTTCGCGGACCTGGCGCAGATCCTCTCCCCGTTGCACGAATGACACGCTGACGGCGTCCACGCCGGCGGCGAGGGCCGTTTGTAGCAATTCATCGTCTCTGGCGGTAAAAGCGCTTTGGCCGAGGTCGATACCGGGGACATTCATGCCGTTGTGAGACAGGAGCGTGCCGCCGACCTGGACCCGACAGTGGATCTCGGTGCCCGCGATCGACACGACCTTGAGCTGGATGAAGCCGTCGTTGAGGTAGATCGTGTCGCCCGCTTTCAGTGATTCGGCGAGACGGGGAAAATCGTAAGGGATGCAATCCGCGCTGCTGCTGGCGCCTTCCATGAGCCGGACCCGCTGCTCGCGTCGGAGCGTGATCGGGGAGGGGTCCAGACGGCCTACACGCATCTTGGGCCCTGGCAGGTCGGCCAGGATCGCGAGCCGCCGGCCGGTCAGGCGGCTGGCTTCGCGCAGGCGGCGTATCGTTTCACGATGGCCGTCTGCGTCTCCATGAGCGAGATTGAGCCGGGCCACGCTCATGCCGGCGCGCAGCATCCGCTGGAGTGTTTCGGGGTCGCGGGACGCGGGCCCGATCGTACAGACCAGTTTGGTATGCGCTTCGGGGACGGACAGGCGGCGCATGGGAAGTCCTCCCGGACGAGCAAGGTGCCCGTGGTCAGTATACCCATACCTCGAAAACATAAAAGGACAGGGAGGACCCGGTCCTCCCTGTCAAATGCGCCATCTTTCCGGAGAGCGGAAGCATGGCCACCGTCCGGTGCAACCAGCTTCCCGGAGACAAGCCTAATCCGAGTCTCCGCCGGTGAAATTGACCTGCGTCAAGGGGGCGCGCCATCCCGCGGGCCACAATAGGCCAACCCTACACCACGAGCTGGATCATGGCGTCCTCATCTCACTGCCTTTCGTCCGCCGCGCACCGTTCGATCCGCCGCACCTGCGTCAACTGCGCCCTGAGCGAGCTGTGTGTCCCGGTCGGGCTGGACCAACAGGATATGGAGCGGCTCGACCAGTTGGTCGATCGTCAACAGCCATTGCCGGCCAACGCGCATCTTTGCCGCGTCGGTGAGCGGTTCAGCAGCTTGTATGCCGTGCGTTCGGGGTGTTTCAAGAGCTATCGCATGGACCGCGAGGGACGTGAACGCGTGCTTGCGTTCCACCTCCCCGGAGAACTGATGGGCCTGGATGCCATCTATCCGGGCGTGTACCAGTCCAACATCATCGCCTTGGACGTCGGCGGCGTCTGCGCGCTGCCGTATAACGATCTCAGTCACCTCGCGGCACAGATCCCGCGCCTGCAGGAACAGATCTTCCGCCTCCTGAGCAAGGACCTTTCGGCCTATGCCTGGCTGGCGGGCGATCACAGCGCCGAGGAACGGGTTGCCGGTTTTCTGCTCGATCTGTCCAACCGCTACCGGGAACGGGGTTACTCGGACCGTGCTTTCAACCTCGCGATGCCGCGCCGGGACATTGCCAATTACCTGCGTCTGGCCACGGAGACGGTGAGCCGTGTCATCACCCGATTCGAGCGGGAAGGGCTGATCCGGACCGAGCGGCGCGAGGTGCAACTGCTGGATCTCGAAGGATTGAACCAGCGCGCCAACTACTGTCTGCAGGTATCGGGCTGAAGATCGCGCGGCGGCTGAAAGCGTTTCGGAACCCGGCGTGGCGGGTCGGTCAGATGAGGCGAGCGTGCTCGGCGGATGACGCCTTTTCCCGGAGATAGGCGTCAAAGGGCGCCGCAACCGCACGCAGGAGATACCGTCCGTCAGGCGTCACTTCCAGTGCCTCCGGGCCCAGATGGACCAGGCCATCGGCAGCGGCAGGCTCGAGGGTCCGCAGTTCGGTTGCGAAGTAGGTGGGAAAGTCGACGCCGTGGCATTCCCTGATGGTTCGGTAGCAAACGCGACCTTGGCACATCAGCGCCTGGATGACGGCCTGCCGAAGTTGGTCTTCGCGGGTCAGCACGATGCCGCGGCTCACCGGCAGACGTCGCTCCGCAATGGCCGATCGATAGTCGCGCAAACTTTTGGTGTTCTGCGCATAGTGCATGCCGACGTGGCTGATGGCGCTGACGCCCAGCCCGATGAGATCGCAGCCGCCCAAGGTCGAGTAACCCTGGAAGTTGCGATGCAGGTCTCCCCGCCGCAGGGCCTGTGCCAGCGGATCGTGCCCTTTGGCGAAATGGTCCATGCCGATGTGGACATAGCCGGCTGCTTCCAGGCGCTCGACGGCCGAGGCCAGCAGCCCCAGCTTCGCATCGGTTCCGGGTAGCGACTCGCTGGGGATGCGACGCTGGGCCGGGAAGCGGTCGGGCAAGTGTGCGTAGCTGTAGAGCGCCAATCGGTCCGGATCGAGGGTGAGGATCTGCTGCAAGGTGGCCTCGAAGCCCGCGGCGTGCTGGTGGGGCAGGCCGTAGACCAGATCCAGACTGATCGAATGAAAGCCCGCGTCGCGCGCCGCGCCGACCACGGCCTCCGTTTGCGCGTAGCTCTGGCGCCGGTTGATGGCCGACTGGACCCGGGCATCGAAATCCTGCACCCCGACACTCAGACGATTGAATCCGATGCCGTGAAGGGCGCGGACGCCGGCCGCATCGAGGTTGCGTGGATCGGCTTCGATGCCCATTTCCACCTCGGGCGCCATGTGGAAATGGGCGCGCAGCGTGGCGACGATGGTCGCGATCTGGTGCGGTGAGAGAAAAGTCGGACTGCCGCCCCCGAAATGTACCTGCACGACGGATCCGGGTTCTTCGAGCATGGCTGCCTGGAGGGCGATCTCCTGTTCCAGGCTCTCCAGATAACTCACGATCGGACCGGGTTGCCGGGTGATTTCGCGATGGCAACCGCAATAAAAGCAAGGGCTCGGGCAGAACGGCATGTGCAGGTAGAGCGACAGCGGGGCACGGCTGCGCGTCCGCAGGGCGCGCTGATGCTCTCCGGCGCCGACTCCCGGATGGAAACGATCTGCCGTCGGATAGGAGGTATAACGCGGCGCGCGGGTGTCGTATCGCGCGATCAGGCTGGTATCGAAAGCGTGGGCGGCAGTGGGCATGGCGCTACTCTCCCCGTGGATCCTATGGGGAAGAATAGCGCAGGCGCTCCTTTGGACAATGACTTACGTCAAAAGCCGCCGGTACGGTGGGGCGTCCTTACGAGTCGTGGCGGGCAAACACGAGCGAGGCGTTCGTGCCCCCGAAGCCGAAGCTGTTGGACAGCACGGTGTTCAGCCGCATGCCGTCACGGCGCTCGCGCACGATGGGCAGACCTTCGGCGGCCGGGTCCAGCCGCTCGATGTTGGCGGACGCCGCGATGAAGTTTTCCTGCATCATCAGCAGACTGTAGACGGCCTCATGGACACCGGCAGCGCCCAAGGCATGGCCGGTCAGCGACTTGGTCGAGGAGAGCGGCGGCATGGCATCGCCGAAGACTTCGCGCAGGGCCTCCAGTTCACGCACATCCCCGACCGGCGTGCTGGTGCCATGGGTATTGATGTAGTCGATGGGCATATCGACGGTTGCCAAGGCCTGGCGCATGCAGCGCACGGCGCCTTCGCCCGAAGGGGCCACCATGTCGTAGCCGTCCGAGGTGGCGCCATAGCCGACCACTTCGGCATGGATCGGCGCGCCTCGGCGCAGGGCATGTTCCCGTTCTTCCAGAACCAGAATGCCGCCACCGCCGGAAATGACGAAGCCGTCACGGTCTGCGTCGTAGGTGCGGGAGGCGCTCTGGGGCGTCTCGTTGTACTTGCTGGACAAGGCGCCCATGGCGTCGAACATGAACGCCATGGTCCAATGCTCTTCCTCCGAGCCGCCGGCGAAGACGATGTCCTGCTTGCCGAGTTGGATCTGTTCGACCGCGTTGCCGATGCAGTGCGCGCTGGTGGCACAGGCGGAGCTGATGGCGTAGTTGATGCCTTTGATGCGGGCGCCGGTGGCCAGGCAAGCCGAGACGCCGCTGCACATGGCCTTGGTGACCATGTAGGGTCCGACGCGCCGCACGCCCTTGGCGCGTGCCGTGTCGATGCCTTCCAGAATGCTCTCGTGAGAGGCGCCACCGGCGCCGACGATGAGCCCCGTGCGCAGATTCGACACCAGATCCGCCGGCAGGCAGGCATCGGCGATCGCTTCCTGCATCGCCAGCCAGGCATAGGCATGGCCATTGGCCATGAAACGCAGCAGCTTGCGGTCGATGAGTTCAGCCACATCCAGACGAATCGATCCCGCCACCTGGGAGCGCAGGCCCTGCTCGGCATATTCCGGCTGGTAGCGGATGCCGGAGCGGCCGGCACGCAGGCTGTCCAGCACTTCTGCCTTGTTGTTGCCGATGCTGGAGACGATGCCCAGACCGGTTACCACGACGCGTTTCATCAGTATCCTTCCTCCGCGGTGACGTTGCTCGGATCCACGGCGTATCAGAAGTTGGCTGTGGAGGTGAACAGGCCTGCCCGCAGGTCTTTGGCGGAGTAAATCTCGTGTCCATCCACACTGAGTGTGGCATCGCCGATGCCCATGACCAACCGCCTCAGGATGACCCGTTTCAGATCCAGTGTATAGGTCACCCTTTTGGCGGCAGGAAGGACCTGTCCCGTGAACTTGACTTCGCCGACACCCAAGGCGCGTCCGCGGCCGGGTGCGCCCAGCCAGGCGAGGTGAAAGCCCATCAACTGCCACATCGCGTCCAGACCCAGACAGCCGGGCATGACCGGATCGCCTTGAAAGTGGCACTGGAAGAACCAGAGGTCCGGGCGGATGTCGAGTTCGGCCACGACCTGACCTTTGCCGTATGAGCCGCCGTCCTCGCTGATGTGCGTGATGCGGTCGAACATCAGCATCGGTGGCAGCGGGAGCTGGGCATTTCCGGGACCGAACATCTCGCCTCGGCCGCAGGTCAACAGATCTTCGAGATCCAGTGAAGCAGGTCTCACAATGGGCTCCAATAGGCGCTCATCCCCGTCTGGAGGCGGGGTAAAAGGGCCTGATGATTGTCCACCTCGAGCGACAAATCAAGCGGTGGGCGGGTTTGATTGTTGATCGGCATCCGGCAGAATCAGGGAGCAAGCCGTTCCAGTGACCAGGTGTGATCCGTCCGGCACTGATAGGCCAATCGATCATGCAGCCGGTCTGGCCGGGCTTGCCAGAATTCGAACCGCAAGGGAACAAGGCGGTATCCACCCCACTGCGGCGGACGCGGAATGGCCTGACCATCGAACTCGTGCGTAAAACGGTCGAGTCGGCTCTCGAGATCCTTGCGCCCCTGCAACACCCGGCTTTGCGGAGACGCCCAGGCGCCCAGCTGGCTCCCGCGTGGCCGCGAGCTGAAGTACGCATCCGACTCGGCCGGATCCGCGCGCTCCGCACTGCCTTCGATGCGCACCTGCCGGAGTTGGGCCGGCCAGTAGAACAGCAATGCGGCAGACGGGTTGTGGGCGAGTTCTTCGCCCTTGCGGCTTTCATAGTGGGAATGGAAAACGAAGCCGTTTTCATCGAAGTGCTTGAGCAGCACGATGCGTGCGCTGGGACGCCCATCGACACCGACGGTTGCCAGCGCCATGGCGTCCGGTTCGGGCGGGTGCAGCGGATGTGCGGCCGCATACCATTCCCGGAACAAGCCCCACGGTTGGGCGGGCGCCGTATCTTCGTCGAGTGCGCAAAGCTGTGTGGTCAATGGAACGTCCATCTGACGGGAACAGGCGGGGACCGCTCCCCGCCTGCAGGAACTGGACTCAAGCCGGCTCGAAGACCGGAAAATGGCGCCCCTTGGGCAATTCTTCCCAGGAGACCTTGACCTTCATGCCGACTTTGACGTCTTCCAGGGGGCAGTTGACGACATTGGTCATCATCCGCACGCCTTCGGTGAGTTGCACGATGGCGACGACGTAGGGGACGCGGGCCCCCATGGCCGGATTGCCGGGCTTGCGCATGACACTGAAGGCGTAAACCTCCCCCAGGCCCTGAGATTCTCGCCACTCCACCGCGCCCGTCTTGGGCGAGATCACCACAGCCTCACGGGGGTAGTGATAGTAGCGCTCCGACTCCGGGCTGTACTGGAGCATCAGCTTCTTTTCTTCGGTCGCCTTCCAGAACGGTTCGGCGTGGGGCGAGGTGCCCATCATCATGCGACTCATAGCGTTTCCTCCGTACCCAGGACCACAGTGGAGCAGGCCGACAGGACTCCGCCCACGCCGTGCGCCACGGCCAGCTTGGCGTCGGGCACCTGCCGCGGACCGCCTTCGCCGCGCAACTGCTTGGTGGCTTCCACCAGCAGGAACATGCCGTACATGCCCGGGTGGGTATAGGAGAGGCCGCCGCCGTTGGTGTTGGTCGGCAGTGCGCCGCCGGGGCCGAGCTTGCCGTCTTCCACGAAGCGGCCGCCTTCCCCCTTGGGACAGAAACCCATGTCTTCCAGCGACATCAGCACGGTGATGGTGAAGGAATCGTAGGTCATCACCAAGTCGATGTCCTTCGGCGTCACGCCGGCCATGTTGAAGGCCTTGGGCGCGGAAACGGCGCCGGGGGTGACGGTCAGCTCGGGCATTTCCGAGATCATCATGGCGTGGTCGTGGTGGGTGCCGGCACCCAGAACGTATACGGGTTTCTTCTTCAGGTGACGGGCCCGTTCGGCGCTGGTGATGACCACCGCGCCGGCGCCGTCGGTGACAAGGCAGCAGTCATAGCGATGCAGCGGGTCGCAGACCAGCGGAGAATTGAGCACGTCCTCGATGCTCATCGGCTCCTGATAGCGCGCGCGCGGGTTCATCTGCGCCCACTTGCGGGTCGACACGGCGATCTGCGCGAGCTGCTCGGACGTCGTGCCATAGAGATGTTGATGGCGGCTGGCGGCGAGAGCATAGGCGCCTGCGGGCAGCATCAGGCCGGCCGGCATCTCCCATTCCAGGAAAGGCGGCGGGTTCTTGCGGTCGAAGGCGTTCATCATGGCGGCCATGCCGCCCGTCAGGCCGCCCTTCGAGCGCGGTGTCTGGGCATAGACCGAGACCGCGACTTCGCACAGGCCGAGCGCGATGGCTGCTGCCGCGTGCTCGACGTGGACCTCGAAGCTCGAGCCGCCGGTCATGGTGCTGTCGGTATAGCGCGGGCGAATGCCCAGATGCTCGGCCAGCTCCAGACTGGGCATCATCATGCCGGTACAGAACAGGCCGTCCACATCGGACAGCTTGAGTCCGGCGTCTTCCAGCGCGGCGTGGATGACTTTGACTTCGAGCTCGCGCTCGGTCAGATGAAGCTCGCCGGTGGGCGAGACCTCATCCGCGGCGCCGACGATTGCCGCCTTGCCCCGCAGATACCTCGTATCGTAGGCCATCGTTTCCTAGTCCCTTTGGGTGGATTGACTTCCCTGTGGCCGGCGCCGCGATTCCACGAACAAAGCATTGGAAGCACGTTGGCGTATGCGCGACGTTACACCCAGGATCAACGGCGCAGGCTAGGAGATTCGATCCTTAAACGCAAGAGGACAATTGCCCGCCTTGAGGGCCGATGCGAACTCGCTTCAGATGGCGATCCAGCGATCGACCGACCCACGCCGAGGACGAGGACTGTTAGAATCGTGAGACTCGCGGCCGATGGACAGCTGACGTGACAGGGGAGATGACTTCACAGGCCTCGCTTCCCGACCTGAGGCCTCAGTTGCCGGCCTTGGAGGCCGCCGTGGATCAGGCATTGGCCCGTGCCCGTGCCCGCGGCGCCGATGCCGCCCAGGCCCAGGTCGGACTGCGCGTGGGATACTCGGTTGGCGTGCGCGGCGGCGATGTCGAGACCTTGGAGCACGAGCGCGATCGCGGCTTGGGGGTCACGGTCTACTTTCGCGGTCGCAAGGGCGGCGCGAGCACGACGGACCTGCGCCCCGAAGCGATCGCAGCGGCCGTCGACGGCGCCTGCGATCTGGCGCAACATACCGAGGCCGATCCGGCTGCCGGTCTTCCCGAGCCGGACCTGATGGCCTGGAAGGCGCTCGACCTCGACCTCTACCATCCTTGGGACATGACCCCTGCGCGCGCCATCGAGCGGGCGCTGGCGATGGAAGCCGCTGCCCTGGCGGTGGACCCCCGTCTGCAGCAATCCGAAGGCGCGGGGCTGCAGACCGGGCTGGGGGTCTCGGTGCTGGGCAACAGCCTTGGATTTCGGGGAATACGCTGCGGGTCATCACATGGCATGGGGCTGGGGCTCATTGCGCAGGCGGACGGCCAGATGCAGCGCGAGGGCTGGTACGAGAGCGTGCGCAACGCCGAGTATCTGCCTGCGGCCGAAGCCGTGGGGCGGCGTGCTGCCGAGCGGGCCTTGGCTCGCCTGGGCGCACGTACCCTTTCGACGCGCCGCGCGCCGGTACTGTTCTCCCCTGAGGTGGCCCGCGGCCTGATCCGTCATCTGGTCGGAGCGGTCAGCGGCGGGGCGCTGTACCGTCAGATGAGCTTTCTGCAGGATATGTTGGGGCAGCAGATCCTGAGTCAGGGGCTGCATATGCACGAACGGCCGCACCTGCCTCAGGCCATGGCCAGCGCCGCCTTCGATGGCGAAGGGGTGGCCACGGCGGCGCGCGACCTGGTCCGGGATGGCGTGCTCACGCGCTATGTGCTCGACAGTTATTCCGCGCGCCGCCTGGGGCGGCAGTCGACCGGCAATGCGGGCGGCGTGCACAACCTGATCGTCGAACCTACGGGTCACGGCGGTGAAGCCGAACTGTTGCAGATGCTGGACACCGGCCTGTGGGTCACCGAGGTGATGGGGCAGGGGGTGAATCTCGTGACCGGCGATTATTCGCGCGGGGCCGCGGGTTTCTGGGTCGAGCATGGGCAGGTCGTCCACGCCGTGGACGAAGTCACCATTGCCGGGAATCTGGCGGATCTGTATCGCCAGATCGTGGCGACGGGGACGGATCTCGACGCCCGCGGCAGCATCCATTGCGGATCGATCCTGATCGAGTCCATGACGGTGGCCGGATCGGCCTGACATCAACCGTCTTCGGGCTGCTCGCACGGCTCACACGGCTCACGAACGAGGCGAGCCCGCGCGTTTGCGCCGGGTCTCGGCGGCTTCCCGAGACGCCGGCTGCCGAAAAAACGGCGGCGCACGCAGGCATGGTGCGATCGACTGGTGGGCGCGGTCCTCGAGGAATTTCTCTGCATCGGGAGGTCGGTAGTCGATGGAGCTTTATACCTATCATCGCAGCGTCGCGGCGCACAGAGTGCGCATCATACTGAACATAAAGGGTCTTCCCTGCGACTATCGATTCGTCGACATCGCCGGGGACAAGCTGCAGCGTTACCAGTTTCGCGCACTGAACCCGCAGGGATTGGCGCCGGTGCTGGTGGACGATGGTCATGTCATCACACAATCGATGGCCATCATGGAATATCTGGAGGAGCGCTGGCCCACCCGGCCGGTGCTGCCCAAGGACAGTCTCGGTCGCGCGCGGGTGCGCGCTCTGGCGCAGCTGTTCGTGTCGGACATCCAGCCGTTGCACAACCTGCGCGTCCTGCGTTATCTGCGCAACCGGCAGGGCCAGGACGATGCACAGATCAAACAGTGGTCGGCGTACTGGATCGCAGAAGGATTGATGGCGGTGGAGCATCTGCTCGCGAGCGGCGGCGAGACCGGCGCTTACTGCCACGGCGATCACCCGACGATCGCCGATGCCTGCCTGATTGCGGAAGTGCACGAGGCGATCGAACAGGGCGTGGATCTGTCCGAATTTCCCATGGTGCGGCAGATCTATGCTTCCTGCATGACACTGGCGGCGTTCCAGGCCGCCGCCCCCGAAACGCAGCGGGATGCGGCCGGGTTGATGGCGTCCGTCGGGATATAGGCCGGCTCGCGGCGCGCCCCGTAGCGCCGCTTGGACGGGGCCGCCTTGTTTGCGCTTGGCCCCAATATCAGGAACTTTGCATCGTGCCGGCCGCGGTCACGGGAAGGGTTGCGCCGGCATTCGTGAAACGCATCACGCCGTCTTCGACTGCCCCGAACCTGAGGCTCACGATGTCGCGCGCGTAGTTCTGGTAGAGCTTCCAGGGGGCCTTCGAGCCCTGCTTGGGAAACTTGTCGATGGCGCGCTGGATATAGCCGGACGAGAAGTCCACGAAGGGCAGCTCGGTCAGGTCCGGATCGGTGTTGTGCGGCGTGCAGAAACGATATCCATGCCGTTCCATGTGGTTGATCAGGCGACAGACGTAGAGGCTGGTGAGATCGCACTTGAGCGTCCAGGACGCATTGGTGTAGCCCGTGGCCTGGGCCAGATTGGGCACATCCTTGAACATCATGCCCTTGTAGGTGATGCTCCGGCCGGGTTCCCAGGCCTGTCCGTCGAGGCTGAACGTCACGCCGCCCAGGGGGATGAGGTCGAGCCCCGTCGCCGAGACGACGATGTCTGCTTCGATCGTCCGGCCGGACTTGAGGTCGATGCCGGTTTCCGTGAAGCCATCGATGTGATCGGTGACGATTTCCGCGCGCCCTGATCGGATGGCCTTGAACAGGTCGTTGTTGGCCGCGATGCAAATCCGTTCTTCCCACGGGTTGTAGCGTGGGTTGAAGTGAACGTCGACATCGCAGGCATCGCCCAGTTGATGGCGCATGTGCAGGCGCAGGGCCTTGCGGACGAGCGTGGGCCAGCGTCTGGAGATCTGGAAGAACAGGGTCGCCAGCCAGACGTTCTTGAAGCGGTTGACGGCCGAGCCGATCGGGCCCGGCAGCAGCAGGCGAAAGGCTTCGGTCAGCGGATCCCAGTCGGGCAGGCCGATGACATAGGTGGGTGAGCGCTGCAACATGGTCACGTGAGCCGCCTTTTCCGCCAGCGCGGGGACCAGCGTGACGGCGGTGGCGCCGCTGCCGATGACGACGACGCGCTTGCCCGAGTAGTCCAGATCCTCCGGCCATTGCTGCGGATGGATCAGTGTGCCCCCGAATCGCTCCTGGCCGGGAAACTGCGGCATGTAGCCACCGTCGTAGCGGTAGTAGCCGCTGCACATATAGAGGAAGTTGCAGGTGTAGCGGACGAGCTCGCCTTGGGCCTGCGCTTCCACGGTCCAGCAGGCATCCTTGCTCGACCAGCTGGCGTGTGTCACCGAATGGCCGAAGCGGACGTGGCGGTCCACCTGGTGTTCCTGCGCCGTTTCGCGGATGTAGTCGCGGATCAGGGGTCCCGGCGCGATGGCCTGGCGATGATTCCAGGGGCGGAACGGGAAGCCCAGTGTGTACATGTCGGAGTCCGAGCGCAGTCCCGGATATCGAAACAGATCCCAGGTTCCGCCAATCGCCTGCCGCCCTTCGAGGATCGCATAGGATTTCTGCGGGCAATGCTCGTTCATGCGCGCGCCCGCGCCGATGCCCGAAAGACCGGCGCCGACGATCAGGACGTCGAAGTGTTCCATGGTTCAGACCCCTCGCCACCATCGGCACGGTGTCGGGCGCCCGCAAGTGCCCGCGCCGACGAGAAATGTTGGTTTACAGCGGGACATCGGCCGATGTCCAGCGCAGACGGACGCTCTCTCTAGAGAAGTACAGCGTACAAGTCCTTGCAAGTGCGCGATGCCTTGAAGATCGGTTCCTGTCGCGGAAAGGCAAAATGCTTACAGCAAAATCAGTCGCGGTCACGGCCACCGGCGTCTGGGCCATCTACAATCGATCAGCAAGATCCGCGCGGGCCAGTAAACGCTTGGCGTGCCCGTCCGGACTCAATCAACAACGAAAGCAATCGTCCTGACTGCGGCATGGACCCGTCAGGGGGAGGAGGATGTCATGGACATGATTTCATCGACGCAAAAGGTTGCGCCGCCGGAGGAACACAGCATCGAGCCCCGGCCGGTGCGGTTCAACATCACGGACGCAAGTCCGCGCCACTGGTTCGACAACGATCCGTTCCGGACGCAGTTTTTCAATGCGCTCTTCACGACTTTTCCGCCCGGCGAGAATTTTTTTGTCCGCAGCGTGGTGCATTATCGCGACCGCATCACCGATCCGGTGCTCCTGAAGCAGATCAATGCCTTCGCGGGGCAAGAAGGCACGCACGCGAGTTCGCATCAGGATCATCTGGACATCCTTTCCCGTCAGGGGTACACGAGCCTCGAACGGGAAAATCGCTACATCATCGATCCTTTCCTCAAGCTGGCCAACCGGATCGCACCCAAGCTCTCGCTGGCACTGACCGTGGCGCTGGAGCACTTCACGGCGATGCTCGCCCATCAGGCCATCGCGCGCTCGGACCTCTTTCGCGATCAGGCACACGAAGACTTCAAGCCGCTGATGGAATGGCACGCCGCGGAGGAGATCGAGCACAAGGCGGTGGCGTTCGACGTCTACCAGCAAGTCGATGGCAGTTACCGGCGCCGCATCGGCGCGATGATCGGTGCGACCATCTTCATGGTCGTGCTCTTGGTGCCGATGCGCATGAGCCCCTTGCTGTACCGGGACGGCGTGTTGTTCAACTGGCGTACCTGGCGCGACGGCCTGTCGTTCCTCTACGGCAAGCAAGGCATCTTCCGCATGCCCTGGAACCACTACAAGCAGTTCTACCGGCGCGACTTTCATCCGTGGGACGTGCAGGATTTCGACCTGATCCGTCCCTTCCGTGACGAGTATCAAAGCGGTCTGTGGCTTGAGGCGAGCCGGGTCAAACGCGTGGCCTGACGGACGTTTCGGTCGCGGCCGGCCGGGCGCCGGCCGCTTCCTCCGCACGCCCGGACGCATTGATGCGCCCGGGCTTTCTCGCCACGAGCGACATCACGCTTCCAGGGACTTTCACGGATGAAACCCCGTTTCAAATGGCTGTCGTCGGCGGTGGCGCTCGCGCTGGTCGGTGCCGGTGTCTACGTCTGGACCGATTTGCAATCGGCGCCGGTCTGTCTTGGCGAGGCGGCCGCGCACGACCCGCGGGCGCCCATCGTGCTGAGCGGTTGGGGCTTTGACCCGGGCAACACGCGGGCGGTCCCGGAGGCGGCACAGGGCATGGGACCGCAGGAGTTGCCCCGCCTGGCCTTGCAGTGGGCTTTCCGTTTCCCGTGGTGGACCAACAAGGCGCGCTCCCAGCCGGCCGTGACGGCCGACACGATTTATGTCGGTAGCCAGCGGGGATGGGTTTATGCGCTGAACCGGTGGGTCGGTTGCGTGCGCTGGAAAACCTTCGTCGGCGCCGAGGTGCGCACGGGCATGGTTCTCGGCGAGGCGGGTCCGGACGGCGAGCGCCTGCTGTTTTTCGGCGACTTCAACGGCAACGTCCATGCGCTCGATGCCGGGACCGGTGTGCGCCGGTGGAAGGCGGCCGTCGACGTCCACCGGCTGGCCACCGTGACCGGCACGCCCGCGTTGCATGCAGGCCGCCTGTATGTGCCGGTCTCGTCCATCGAGGTCGCGGTGCCGGCGTTGCCCGTTTACCCCTGCTGCACTTTCCGCGGATCGGTTCACGCCTTCGACGCGGCGACGGGCGCGAGCCTCTGGCAGACCTTCACCACCGAACCAGCCACGCCGCAAGGCCGAAACGGGCTCTTCGTCCAGCGCTGGGGACCCTCGGGCGCGCCGATCTGGAGCGCGCCGACCATCGACGTCGCCCGCGGACGACTTTATGTAGGGACAGGCGAGAACTACAGCCAGCCCACCAATGCGCTGAGTGACGCGATCCTTGCGCTGGATCTCGACGACGGCCGCATCCTGTGGTCGCGCCAGTTCACGGCCAAGGATGCGTGGAACATGAGCTGCATCCTGCCGGGCGGCATCAACTGTCCGGAGAACGCCGGGCGCGATCTGGATTTTGGCGCCTCACCCGTGCTGGTTCGTGGTGACGACGGTCGGGAGGTGCTGGTGGCGGGGCAGAAATCCGGCATGGTCTATGGCATCGATCCCGAAGATGGCGCCATGCGCTGGTCACGTCGTCTGGGTCGTGGTGGACCTTTGGGCGGCGTGCACTGGGGCCTTGCGGCGCGCGACGGGCGAGTGTTCGTGCCCATCTCCGATTACCTGAAGCCCATCCCCGGTCTGAAGGCGCCCCAGCCGGAGGATCCCGCGTTGCCCAAGGCGCCGGGGCTCTACGCGCTGGATGCGGCGACCGGGGAGCTGCGCTGGGCAACGCCGGCGCGGCCTGCATGCGCAGACGCCGAGCAGTGCTATCCGGGGCTGTCGGCAGCCCTCACCGCCTTGCCGGAACAGGTTGTCGCCGCGACGCTCGATGGGCGGGTGCAAGCCTATGACAGTGTTTCAGGTGAGCTGCGCTGGGAGAGTCCGACGGCCCGCGGGTTCCGGGCCGTGGACGGGCGATCGGCCCACGGCGGCGCAATCGACGCCGGTGGCGCGATCGTGGCCGGGTCGCAACTGATCGTCAATTCGGGCTACGGCTTGTTCAGTCAGGCGCCCGGCAACGTGCTTCTGGTCTACGGGCCACCGCATGCGCCCCCGGCAAGTCCGGCGTACGGGGAAAAGGAGTAATGAAATGAGAATCCTGATGGCGATCCTGCTGCTGGGGATGCTGATCCACGGCTTGCGGACTTGGCTCGTGCGGCGGCCATTGCCCGCCGTCAACCATGAGCCATTCGAGGGCACGCTCGAGCGGGTCAACGAGTCGATCGTGGCCTGCCGCGCGGCAAGCTCGTCGCCCCATCGCAGCGTCATTGCCATCCACGGGTTTCTCGAGGACTTCCGCTATTTCACGGCGCTCTACCGCGATCCGTCCATCGAGTTGGTTCTCGTCAACAACAGCGGCTACCACTGTCCCGTGATCGGGCGATCTCCCGATCTCGCCTCCTGGGGTGAGGCAACCAATCCCTACGCCGTGGGCAGCATCGAGCATGACGCCTTTGTGTTCAATCTGGCCTTGATGCACCGGGTGACTGGCCAGCGCGTGCGGGCCCATGGGCATTCTCGCGGCGGCGCGGTCATCCTCGAGGCGGCACGGCAGAACCCCGCGCTGTTTCGGGACGTCGAGGTGATCCTCGAAGCCCCGGTGCTGCCCGGCGGACAGGGACATCCCCTGCTGGAGCTGGCCTTCTCGGCGCCGGGCCGCTACCTGTTGCCGATCACCTTCACGCTGCTGCGCCAGATCGACGTCGTACGCTTCGGCGGATTCGTCTTCGCCCCCCTGACGCCGCGCAAGGTGGAGTTGGTGCGTGGCCTCTATTTTTCGCCCAAGACCTTCCGCATCGTGCTGGAAAACCTGATTTCCATGCGGCAGTGGATCGCCGGCCACGACCGATCCATCTTCGCGAACATCCTGAACGGGACCATCCTCGTCGGCGCCAGCGATCGCGTGCTCGATCGCCCCTCCATGCTCCGCAGCGCGCGGACGGCCGGGTCTGGATGGCGGGTGGTCGAGACCCGTGGCACCAGTCATTTCGTGTCCCTGGATCAGCCGGATACGGTGCCGGCCTTGTCGGCATTGTGACCGGGTCGACCGCGTAGGCGGTCCGTCTCGATCGGTCGGCGCCCGGCGTTGCGCGTCATCCGGGCTTCCCAGCGCCGGATCTTGATTTCAGTCATGGGCCGCGCCGCGGCCTGCTGCGTAGACTGACATCCCCGATGGGGTTCATTGGCGGACGCTATGGGAGTAGAATTTCGTCTCCCCATTGAACGTCTGTTCAGGGATTGTGTGGAGCGGCCGATTCATTTAAATTTGTGCCGTTATCGCCTCAGGCGGAAGGTGGACGGGAGCGCCCCCAACCTTCCGGCAAGTATTGATAAAAACAATAACATTCGGCTGAATGATCAGGCAGTCCTCCGGTCGAGCGGATCGCTCACTTCAGACTTCCACTGGATCGACCCTGATCATGCGTGAATGTGTGGCCACCGCCGACTGGTCGAACAGTCGATCAGGTCCACGGAAGGCGCGGGAATTCCGACATTTTTAGCGGCAACTGGAGTTCGAAGGAAATGAATACCACGACGGGAGCATATGGCACGGGGGCGGCGCCGGACACCGCAGGCCCGCCGACGAAGTCGGCCGTGCGCAATGTCCAGGAGCAGATGGCGGCCTGGAAGAACATCGACTACACCCTGATTCCGATCTTCTCGATTCTGATCGGCGGCGTCACGGTGTTCCTCATCGCCTTGACGGTGGGCGACTGGGACTACTGGCAGGATTGGCGTGATCGCCGCTATTGGCCGTTGGTGACGCCGTTTTCGCTGATCATTCCGGCTGCGATCTTCAACTACTTCTTCTGGAAGCGATTCCGGTTGCCCATCGGGGCGACGGCGATGATCCTGGGCTACATGTTCGGCGTCTGGGTCAGCCGCTACATGAACTTCCATGTCTTCGCCAATTTTCCGATGAACTTCGTCGCACCCTCGACCTTCATCGGCATGGGAATCCTGCTGGATTGCACGCTCGCGCTCAGCCGCAGCTTCTTCGTCACTGGCCTGGTCGGTGCTTTCCTGTTCGCGATCGTGCTCTACCCGCTGAACTGGATCACCATGGCGCCCTTCCATGTCCCCGTGGAATACAACGGCTACCTCGTGACCGTGGCGGACCTGATGGGCTACCAATATATCCGCACGGCCATTCCGGAGTACGTCCGCATCATCGAGGAGTCGACCTTGCGCACCTTCGGTGAAGCGGTCACGCCGCTCACGGCATTCTTTGCGGGCTTCGTCACCCTCCTGAACTACTACCTGTGGGTGTGGATCGGCTCGTTGCTGACACAGAACCGGTGGCTGACCCGCCTGATCTGAGGTGGGCGCGACGGCCGGGTTGCCGAAGGGTTGGATGAACTGGGTGGCGCGCCTCGCGCGCAGCCTGTGAAATCTTGAAAGGACAACGGATCCAATGACTGCGATCCGTTCATTCGGGGATTGCCGAACATTATGAAGACGATCAGACACATCAGGTTGGACCGTTGGGGCGCCTTGGCACTCGCGCTCTTGATCACGCTGGCCGGGCCCCTCTACAGCCCCGCCGCAGAGGCGCATGGCGAGCGCGCGCAACAAGCCAGTCTGCGCATGCGGACCATGCATTGGTTCGATACCGACATTCAGCCGCGCAAGATCGCGGTGAATGAAACGATCCGGGTGTCGGGGCGTTTCATGCCGTCCAAGTCCTGGCCGGAGCATATCCGATCGGTCGAGGAAACCGCGTTCCTGAACATCGGCGTGCCGGGCCCGGCCTTCGTCCGCGTCGATTCCCGGGTCAATGGGGTGGCCATGATCCGCTCCACCCGCTTCCACCTGGGCGAAACCTATGAGTACGAAGTCGTGCTCAAGGGGCGCGCGCCGGGTCGGTATCATGTCCATCCGGTGATCAGCGTCGAGGGCGCCGGTCCCATCATCGGGCCAGCGTTCTGGGTCGAGGTGACCGGGGATCAGAAGGACTTCCAGCACACCATCACCACCATGACCGGGGAAACCATCAACCCCGAAACCTACGCGCTGTCGACCATCCTCTGGTGGAATGCGCTGTGGTTCGTGATCGGCATTGCCTGGATGGCGTGGTGGTTCCGCAAGCTGCCGGTCATCATGCCCCGCTACATCAAGGTGCAGGATCTCGGTGACGACCAGGCCAACCAGCTCATCACCATCCCGGACATGATCGTGTCGGTGCTGTTCGTCGGTTTCGTCATGCTGGTGATTGCCGGCGGCTTCTTCTGGGCGAACTACAAGTACCCCATCACGGCCGTGCTGCAGACGGGCAAGGTCGAAGTCGAGCCGTTGCCGATGCCGCCGCAGAAGGTCGAGGTTGAAGTCAACAAAGCGACCTATCGCATTCCCGGCCGCAGCTTCCAGGTCGAGATGACGGTCACCAACCGCGGCGAACGGCCGGTGCAGGTGGGCGAGTTCAGCGCCGCCAATATCCGCTTCATCAATGCCAAGATGTTCGACATCAAGCCGCAGGACGAGCACGATCTTGTGGCATCGTCCGGTCTGCGCGTGGAAAGCGCGCCGATCAAGCCCGGCGAGACGCGCACCATCACGATCTACGCCGATGACGCGCTGTGGGAGACCTATCGACTGGTCAGCCTCATCAATGAGCCGGACGGTCGTTTCGCGGCATTGCTGATGTTCTATGACGACCAAGGCACGCGCTACCTGAACGAAATTCAGGGACCGATGATTCCGTCCTTCGGTTGATTCCGTAACCCATCAAGGCTGGCGATGCGCGCTTCAAGCGGCGTCGCCGGCCTTTGATACATGAGAACAATGCCGTCAAGACGGAGGGCGACATGATGAATTCTGGCTTGGCCTCTATCCGCTTCACCGGACGCGCTTTCTGGTCGATGACCCTGTGCCTGCTGTTGATGTCAGGTGCGGCTTGGGGACACGGCGGTGTGTCCATCGAGGACGACATGTGCATCATGCAGGTCGGTCCCTATCGGGCGCACTTCACCGGCTATATCCCGGATCGGCGCGCCACCCAGGAGTTCTGTGAAGACATTCCGGACACCGGGCGCGCCATTTTCGCGATCGATTTCATCAACGATGAACTGCGGCGCATGCAGGTCGATTTTCGCATCATCCGTGACGTGAACAACGTCGGCATTCGGGCGACCTACGACGATCTGGGAAGCAAGGAAGACATCGAGCGGGCGACGCTCTATTACCGGGCGCCCGAGGTGCTGGCCACGGGCACCTTCAATGTCACGCATACCTTTCCGGAAAAGGGGCACTTCATCGGCATCGTGACCGCGCGTCATCCCGAAACCGGCAAGGAATACATTTCCGTGTTTCCGTTTGCCGTGGGCATCTTTCGCTGGGGCCCGATAGTCACCCGCATCGGCGCAATCCTGGTATTGGTCGGGGCTGCGGCGGCTTTCTTCATCACGCGTGCCATGCGCAAGTAATTTCGTCCACCCCGAGATGGCGTTGTGACACCAGGATCAATCCTGGAGGCCAAGGATCGGTCCATCGGCTGAGCGGAGTGTCGCTGGATCCCGGTTCTTGAGACTCCAGATCTTCAGGCGACCCGCCAAAGTTGGAGGCGTAACGCTCTGGAACGAAGCGGGTGGTCTCGAATATCGGCGGAACAATGGGGCGGGCTTTCATGCAATCACGTGCGCTGTGGGTGGTTTTCGGGGTCCTGACGGTATGCGGCGCCCTTCTCGTGCCGCGGCAGTGGTACCCGCTGTCCTGGCAGGTGCAGTGGTACCAGTGGTTCGGTCCCGGCGACTACAGTGATCGGCCCGGGAGCGATCAGGGTCCGGATTTGACCGCCGAGGCGTATTGCCCGGAGGATGCGTTCGGCTGGCGCAAGGGGCAGGTCATCGACGGCGTCGAGATCGCGCCGTCACCGAACTGCATTGCGGACAATCCCTATCTCGTCGCTGCGGCCGTCAAGGGCACCAACAATGTGTCGGCCGCAACCTTGATGCAGTCCGGGTTGACCCCGGACGCCGTGGTGATGGGCCGCGATCTGGATGGCGACGGTGATCCGGACGAAGTGCACATCCGCCTCGAGGTGACCGAACTCAACGGCAGCTCGCCGGACCGCCCGGATCCGATGACGCAATACGAGATCGCGCCGGGCATCCGACCGGGGCTTTGGGTGTTCACGCCCAAATCGGTGGGCATGTCCACCGAAAACTTCGAGTCGGTGAAAGCCAACCCCTTGCTGCGGGCGCCGAGTCCCGCCATCCGGGTGGAGCAGGGCGACAAGGTCTACATCACGCTCGAAAACACCCACTACATGCCGCATACGATCCATCTGCACGGCGTGGATCATTCCTTTGCCCAGGATCACGGCATGCCGCATGAAGAGAGCATGTCGGAACATGAGGTTCACGGGCAGGGGCAAAACGTCGCTGCGCATGAACGGAGCGTGACGCCGCTGGGCAACGACGGCGTCGCCGAAACGAGCGAGCTGCCGTCGATGCCCGCCCGAGCCCACACGTACTTCATTCAGCCGCGCGTGGCCGGCACCATGTTTTACCACTGCCATGTGCAGGCCAATATCCACATTCTGATGGGGATGCAGGGCTTGTTCGTCGTCGAGGAAAACCGGCCCAATAACTGGGTGCAGACACTCAATATCGGGGACGGCCAGGTGCGGCATCCCTCGGTGGCCGTACGCGAGAAATTCGACCGCGAGTATGACCTGCACTACGAGGATCTCTACAAGGGTCTGAGCGATGTCATCCAGAGCCGCATCGATCCGCGGCTGATCATCCGTGATGCGCATCGGCGCTGGGACATCACCCAGGACGACCCGAGCTACTTCCTGCTCAACGGCCGTTCTTTCCCGTACACGATGCGGGAATCCCTGATCGTGGTCGGCGCCAAGGAGAAGGTGAAGTTGCGCATGCTCAACGGCGGCAACAAGACCGTGCCGGTGCATCCTCATGGCCACAAATTCACCATCACCCATCTCGACGGCATTGCCGTTCCGCCGGCTGCACGCGTCATCCGCGATGTGATTGCGCTCAACTCGGCGGAACGGGTGGACGTCGAACTCGATACCACCGACGACGGCTTGCACAGCTATGGGCCCGGCATCTGGCTCATGCATGACCATCAGGAAGTCGCACAAACGACCGCCGGGATTTATCCGGGTGGCAGCATCACCGCCATCGTCTATGAGGACTATCTGGGCGAGAACGGCTTTCCCAAGGTCCAGGGCGTGGAGTGGAAGAAATTCTTCACGCCGGAGTTCTATCGCCGGGAGGTTCCGGTGTGGGTCGACTATGACCCGCTGAACCGTCTGGCGGACGTCACCGGCAGTTCGCGCGAAACGATCCGGTTCCTGTTGCTGGGCGGCGTCGCGGGGGGGTGGCTGGCGGTACTGATCGCCTTGCTGCGGCGGCCGCGCGCTGCATCGGCAGGAGTCTGACGTCATGCGCAAACATCGTTGTCTGAAATCTGTGTGGGTTTGCGGGCTGGCGGTGTTGCTCTGCGGAACGACTTTCGCTGCGGAGAACGAGAACGCGCCAGCCGCTACGGACCATTCGCAGATGGACCACTCGCAGATGGACCACTCGCAGATGGACCACTCGCAGATGGACCACTCGCAGATGGACCACTCGCAGATGGACCACTCGCAGATGGACCACTCGCAGATGGACCACTCGCAGATGGACCACTCGGGCCACGGCGGGCATGCGGGACACAAGATGACCCTCGACGACGAGGGCATGGTCATGAATTGGAATGAGGATACGTTGCCGGAGGACTGCCGCAGCATCAGCCGCGACTATGCCTTCGAAGTTCGTGCCGGAACGCAATATGCCGAGTCCTACAACGGCACCATCTTCGGCATGAGCCAGCACGAATTTCGCGTCGAGCCCTGCAGCCGGATCACGGTGACGTTCATCAACGAGGACGAGGTGCGCCACCAGTTCATGGTGCATCAGTTGCCGAAGTACCTGTACCCGCAAGGCATGTTCCATCTCGAGGCCGCAGGCGGGGCGACCAAGCAGGGCACTTTCATCGTCCCGAGCGACGACCGAACCTATCTCGTCCACTGCGACCTGGCCCAGCATATGGAAAAAGGGATGAAAGCACAGCTCGTGGTCGGACGTGGCGGCCTTGCGCTGCCGAGCGTGCCCGGGGTGACGCGCAATTTCCGCCATGACTGGTACACCGACCCATTGGTGCTATGGGGCGCTTTCGCCGGTGGGCTGGGGATATCCCTGATCGGCGTGCTGATGCTGTTGCGCCGCCGGTAGTCGGGACCGATCGATTTCGTCCAATTCGGGTCGATGCGCCGCCCGTATGGCTGTGCGTGCAAACGCCAGCAGGGCGTCGTTGCGGCCCGGCCAGTCGAGATGTCTTCCTCGATGCGGGCAATAGCGTGTCTCTGCGTTCCCCGCCGGTCCTCGCCAGCTGAGACAGCCCTCTGGCATGGCCTTGGGTTCTGCACCATCGGCGTTGCACTGGGCCCACCACTGGGCGGCTTCCCGACCGTAGCCCGGGAAGAGGCGGTCCCGTTCGCCATGCAGCACCAGAACGGCCAGCGGCCCCGGGCAGGATTGCTGCGCCAGGTCTGCGCCCCGAATCCCGGCGGCGCTGGGGATGATCGCAACCGGACGATGCGGAAGGTCGGGTAGAAAGGCCAGCGCGCTGCTCACCGTTCCACCATCGGAATGGCCGGTATAGACCAGGCGACCCAGATCGACGCAGTAGCGGCCGGAAACGATGTCGGGGACGCGACCCAGATCGCGGATCGTTTGCTGCGTCAAGCCGCGGCTGCCGGCATAGGCGACGATGAAGCCCGCAGCGGTTGCCGCCTGCGTCAGGCCGGTGAAGCGTTCATTCAGGGCGGGGCCGAGACCGGCCGGGGCGAATACCACCAGCAGGGGATGCGGTCGGTGCGCGTCGTAGTTTTGCGGGACGCGCACGCGCAACGGGGCACCGCCGGGCGTGCGCAATTCATCGGCGTCGGGATGCGCGCTGCGAGGACCGGCAGGACACGACGCAGGCGCTGCGCCGCGATAGTCGTGGGCGGCTGGCGCGAGTGCGGCGCCCCAGTACAGATGGGTGGTGGCGAGCCAGACCGGCAGCCCGATGAAGAGGCCGCCAATGACCAGCACGATGACGGCCAGCGGAAGATAGAAACGCAGTGGAAGTGATCGGTGGGGCATCCTTGCTCCTGAGTCTGGCCGATTTCAACCGGCGTGCGGCATGACCAGCAGGCGCGGCTCGGTCATCTCGTCCATGGCGCTGTGCACGCCCTCACGCCCGAGGCCGCTGTCCTTGACGCCGCCGTAGGGCATGGCATCGTCGCGGAAGCTCGAGGATTCGTTGACGATGACGGCGCCGACCGCCAGTCTATCCCAGGCCCGCATGATCGTGTCCAGATCGCGCGTGAACAGTGCGGCTTGCAAGCCGTAGCGGCTGGCGTTGACGAGTGTGAAAGCCTCTTCCGGCGTTTCGAAGATGCGCAGGACCACGACCGGGCCGAAAGCCTCCTCGGCCCAGACCCGGCAGGTTTCGGGAACGCGCTCCAAAACGGTCGGCTCGACGATGGCGCCATGCCGGCCGCCGCCGCACAGGACCCGGGCGCCACCGTCCGCGGCTTCGGTGATCCAGTCCGTCAACCGCCTCGCCTCATCCTCGTCGATCAGCGGTCCGACCGTGGTCGTTTCATCGGCCGGATCGCCGACGACGAGCTGTTTCACGGCTGCAAGCAGCCGCTCGGTGAAGGCCGCAGCAAGCGACTGATGCACCAGGATGCGCTGGACGCTGATGCAGCTCTGCCCCGAGTTGGTGAAGCCGCCCCGCACGAGCGCCTGAACGGCCGCATCGAGATCGGCATCCGCTGCGACGATGGCCGCCGCGTTGCCGCCGAGTTCGAGTGTGACGCGCTTTCGGCCTGCCCGGCGCTTAAGATCCCAGCCGACGCTTGCCGAGCCGGTGAAGCTGAGAAAGCGGAGCCGCTCATCCGTCACCAGACGATCCGCCGCCTCGCGGGTGCCGGGCAGGATGGAGAACGCCCCGGGCGGCAGATCGGTTTCGGCCAGGATCCTTCCCAGACGCAAGGCACTGACCGGCGTCGTGCTGGCGGGTTTGAGCACGAAGGGGCAGCCCACCGCCAGGGCGGGCGCGATCTTGTGGGCGACGAGGTTGAAGGGGAAGTTGAACGGGGTGATGAAGGCGCAGGGGCCGATCGGGAAACGGCGCTCGAAGGCCAGAGCCGTGCCGCTCAGCGGGCTGCCGCGCAGGTCATGCAAGGCGCCGACAGGCCGGCCGGCTGCCTCGGCCGAGAGCTCGAAGGTGCGCAGCAAGCGCGCCACTTCGGCGCGCGCCGCGCCGATCGGCTTGCCGCCTTCCCGCACCAGAATCGCCGTCAAGTCGGCCGCCTCGGCCTGGAGACGCGCGTGACAGTGGCGCAGAATACGCTGCCGCTCGTAAGGCTTCATTTGCGCCATCACGGGCGCGGCCTCCACTGCTGCGGCGATGGCCGCATCCATGAGGGACGCGTTGGCGCGGCACACCTCCCACGCCGGCGAGCCACGGTATTTGTCAAACACGGGGAGGCGGTCGTCCGTCTCGATGGCTCGGTTGGCGAGGAAACCGGGCTCTACGGAAAGGTTCATGGCGATGTTTCCCAGCAGGAAGAGGTTCGGTGGCGGCGCTGTCAAATCCGCGCAGGACTGCTTTCCAAGACCCGGCGGGCGCGCAAATGTTCAGTCGTTCTCGATTCTGAAGGCAGGCATGCTGGCATGCCTGGCGATGCTTGCGGCATCCGGAATCGCGACCACGGCTGCGGCGCCGGCGCCGGTTCGGCGCGCGCTGACCGTCGGCGACATCACGGTGCAGGCCGAGGTGGCCGAAACCGCGGCGATGCGGCAGCGCGGATTGTCCGGGCGCGCTGCGGGAACGGACGATGTCGCGATGCTGTTCGTGTTCCCGCGGCCGGCAAGGCCCTGCTTCTGGATGAAGAACACTGCATCGTCGCTGAGTCTGGCGTTCATCGATGCGCAAGGCGTCATCCGACAACGCGCAGCGCTGCGGCCGAACGACGAGCGCCGCGTCTGCGCCCGCCAGCCGATCCGTTGGGCGCTCGAAGTTACGGCGCACAGCCCGGGCGCGCAGCAACTTCAGGTTGGCCAGCAAGTGCATGGACTGCCGAAAGCTGCGCCGCCGGGGCGGCAGCCTCCGAGGTGGTCGCGCTGAGGGATCGGGGCGTCGCGCGAAGGGCCCGGATGGGCGGACGACTGCTCAGTGGTGGCTGGGGTGGCGTCGCCCGGCTCGCGTGGTTGCGTTTCTGCTGCGGGGACGGATGTCGAGCATGCGGTCTGGAAGGGCGGCGCCGGCTTGAGGTGGTGGGCCCTGTGGGACTCGAACCCACAACCAACGGATTATGAGTCCGCTGCTCTAACCGATTGAGCTAAAGGCCCCTGCTGAACATCGATCATGGCGGTGATGCCAGACCTCGCCGCATTGCGAGGTCGGTCATGAATCGGCGCGTGGTCGGTCATGAGCCCCGACGTCCTCGAGTGGGGCGTCGGGGCCATGGGCGGGGCATTGATCCGACTCAGTCTTCCAGGAAACTGCGCAGCATCTCGGAGCGCGAGGGGTGCCGTAACTTGCGCAGCGCCTTGGCCTCGATCTGGCGGATGCGCTCGCGCGTCACATCGAACTGCTTGCCGACCTCTTCCAGGGTGTGGTCGGTGTTCATTTCGATGCCGAAGCGCATGCGCAACACCTTGGCCTCGCGCGGCGTCAGGGTTGCCAGCATGGCGTGCGCGGCCTCGCGCAATCCTTCCCGCGTCGCCATTTCGGCGGGCGAGGGGATGTTGGTGTCCTCGATGAAATCGCCCAGATGCGAATCTTCGTCATCGCCGATGGGGGTTTCCATCGAGATCGGCTCTTTCGCGATCTTGAGCACCTTGCGCACCTTGTCCTCGGGCATCTCCATCTTCTGCGCCAGCTCGTCGGGCGTGGGCTCGCGGCCCATCTCCTGCAGCATCTGGCGCTGCACGCGGTTGATCTTGTTGATGGTCTCGATCATGTGCACCGGAATGCGGATGGTGCGCGCCTGGTCGGCGATCGAACGGGTGATGGCCTGACGGATCCACCAGGTGGCGTAGGTCGAGAACTTGTAGCCCCGGCGGTATTCGAACTTGTCGACCGCCTTCATCAGGCCGATGTTGCCTTCCTGGATGAGATCGAGGAATTGCAGGCCGCGGTTGGTGTACTTCTTGGCGATGGAGATCACCAGGCGCAGGTTGGCCTCGACCATTTCCTTCTTGGCGCGGCGGGCCTTGGCGTCGCTGACCGTCTTCTGGCGGTTGATTTCCTTGATGGTCGACAGCGGCAAATGGGCTTCCCGTTCGATGCCGCGCAACGCTTCCTGCAGCGCCACGATTTCGTCGCGATGACGGGCGATGGTTGCCGAATGCTTGCGTTTGGCGCGCACCTGTTTCTCGATCCAGTCGCCGTCGGTCTCGTGATCCTGGAACACCTGCAGGAAGTCGCGTCGCGACATGCCGGCTTGAGCGACACACAGCTCCATGATCGCCCGTTCCTGACGCCGAACGGCTTCCACCAGTCGCCGCAGCTGATCGCCGAGTTCGACGATGATGCGCGGCGCGAACTTGAACTGCAGGAAGAGATGGGCCAGCGCCTGCTGTTCGGCTCGGGTGGCCCCATGCTCCACGCCGTGCTGCTGGAGGTGTTCCAGCAACACCTTGTGCTGCGCGTAGAGCGCAGCCATGCGGTGAGCCACTTCCTGAAGGTCCGGCCCGGTGTCCGGCGTCTCGGTGCCGCCGTCCTCGTCGTCTTCCCCGTCGGCCGTTTCGGCTTCGATGTCGATCGGCGGCATCTCGGCCGATTCGTCCACGGGCGTTTCGGCTTCGAACTGCGCGGGATCGATGAATCCGACCACCAGTTCCGCCATGCGTGCGCCCGAGTCGCAAATGCGGGCATACTCGCCGAGCACGAACTCCGTCGAGGCAGGCAGCGACGCCAAGGCCTTGAGAGCCTCGATCTGGCCTTCCTCGATGCGCTTGGCGATGCTGATTTCGCCTTCGCGCGTGAGCAATTCGACCGTTCCCATTTCCCGCATGTACATGCGCACGGGATCGGTCGTGCGGCCGATCTCGCCATCCACCGAAGATGCCAGGGCGGCTGCCGCTTCCTCGGCTTCGTCCTCGTCGTTGGTCGTCACCGCAACGTCGGAAAGCAGAATGTCTTCGGAATCGGGCGCATGTTCATGCACCGAAATGCCCATGTCATTGAACATGGCGATGATGTCTTCGATCTGCTCGGGATCCACGAGATCGTCGGGCAGATGGTCGTTGACCTCGGAGAAGGTCAGGTAACCTTGTTCTTTACCCTTTGAAATCAGAGACTTCAGAAGGGAGCGCTGGTCTTCGCTCATACGGCGGGTCAACCTCAGGAAGGGGGCACAGCGAAACGCCCCATTATACATCAAACCGCTTTGGTCCGCCTTGCGAAGTCATGTCTCACGACGCGCCAGCAGGTAACGTAGCCGTTCCTTCTCGCCGTCGCCCAATTCCTCCGTGGCGGCCTTGGTGAGCAATGCATCGACTTCGCTCTTCGATGCCCTCACCAGCAGGTATCGACAGATGTCACTGCATTCTCGAGCCAGTCCCTCTTCCGATCGGACGGGCTGCCAAGCCAGAAGCTCGGCAAGCATGGGTTCGGCCGGGTCGGCGCGGAACCGCTCGAGGAGGCCTCCGCTGCTTAGATGGGGGTGATCGCGTGCAAGTTCAATGAGCGCGATCAGCCATTCCGCCGCTTCCCCCTCCGCGCGCAACAGGGGTGAAATGGCCGGATCGATCCATGCGGCAGCCGGCGGGTGGGCGAGGACCAGCCCGGCCAGCCGCTGCAGCGGTGTCGGCTGGGTTCGTGAGGCAGCGATCGGTCGCGGTGGTGTCGATTCGCGTCGAGCAGGCCTGGAGCGAATGTCACGGACATCGGTCTCGGCCAGCCGTGCCAGCGCCTGTTCCAGAAGTTCGCGGAAGATTCCATCCGGAATCTTTCTGAACGTCGACCGGCCACGTTCCAGCAGTCGCGTGCGTCCTTCGATCGTCTGCAGATTCAGCCCCTCCTTCAATTGCTGCAACAGAAAGTCGGACAAGGGCAGTGCCTGTTGCGCGTGCGTCAGAAAGCCATCGCGGCCTTCCCGTCGCACGAGGGAGTCGGGGTCCTCGCCCTCGGGCAGGAACAGGAAGGCGATCTCCCGTCCTTCCTGCATCTCTGGGAGGCTGGTCTGGAGCGCGCGGGTTGCGGCGGTCCGGCCTGCGCCGTCGCCGTCGAAGCAGAACACGATCCGGCGTGTGTGTCGGAAGAGGCGGCGCAAATGCTCGGGTGTCGTCGCAGTGCCGAGTGTCGCCACGGCATTGGTGATGTCGTGTTCGGCCAGCATCAACACATCCATGTAGCCTTCCACAACGAGCACCCAAGGCAGCTCCCGCGCGGCCTGGCGTGCCTCGTACATGCCGTAGAGTTCCTGGCCCTTGTGGAACAGCGGGGTTTCCGGTGAATTGATGTATTTGGGCTGACCTTGGTCCAGAACACGGCCGCCGAAACCGATCACGCGGCCGCGGCCGTCACGGATCGGAAACACGATCCGATCACGGAACCGGTCGTAAAAACCGCCGTCGTTGCCCTCGCGGGGAATGATCAGCCCGCACTCCAGCAGCAGGGCGCGTTGTTCCGGGGTGGCGCCGAATTGGGTGAGCACGCCGTCCCACCGCGCGGGGGCGTAACCGACGCCGAACGTGGCGGCGGTCGATCCGCTCAGGCCTCGCGACTTGAGGTAGTCGATGGCGTCATGCGCGCCGCGCAGCTGCTGCCGGAAGTATCGGGCGACCGCCTCGAGGGCGCTGCGCAGTTGCAGATGACGCGCCGGCGGGGCGTCCCCGCCCGCAGGCAGCGCCAGTCCGGCTTCGGCCGCGAGGTCGGCCACCGCATCGCGGAACTCGAGTCGATCGAAGGCCATGAGAAAGCCGATTGCATTGCCGTGGGCGCCGCAACCGAAACAGTGATAGAACTGTTTGTCGGGACTGACGGTGAACGAGGGGGTCTTTTCGTCGTGGAACGGGCAGCGAGCCGTGAAATCCCTGCCGGCCTTTCTGAGGGGGATGCGGCGCTCGACGAGCCCGACGAGATCGCTGCGCGCGAGGACCTCGTCGATGAATTCCTGAGGAATGGATCCGCTCATGCCCGTCTTACCCCGCCCATCGAGCCGGAGCATGAATCGAAGGGGTCAGCCTCCCAGGCGGCTCTTGAGGCGCCCGCTGACTGCGCCCATGTCTGCCCGGCCCTGAATCTTCGGCTTGAGCGCAGCCATGATCCGGCCCATGTCCTTGATGCCGGTCCCGCCGTTATCGGCGAGCGCCGTCTCGATGAGCGCGTCGAGCTCAGTTTCGGACAGCGGCTCGGGGAGATAGCCCTGCAGGAGAGCCGCCTCGCCCAGTTCCTTGGCGGCCAGTTCGGGCCGGTTGCCGGCTTCGTACTGGATCGCGGCTTCGCGCCGCTGCTTGATCAGCTTCTCGACCACCGCCAGCACTTGCGCGTCGTCCAGCACGATGCGCTCATCGATCTCGCGCTGCTTGATGGCTGCGGAGAGCATGCGCAGCGTCAGCAGCCTATCCTTGTCGCCGCCCCGCATCGCGGTCTTGATGTCGTCCTGCAGCCGGTTCTTCAGGTCCATGGCGGCGTGTTCGCGACCGATCAATACAGCCGGCTTTGACGCTGGGTGTCCCGCATCAGGCGCTTGGCGTGGCGCTTGACGGCGGCGGCTTTGCGGCGCTTGCGTTCCTGGGTGGGTTTTTCGTAGAACTCGCGGCGACGCACTTCCGTCAGTACGCCAGCCTTTTCGCAGGCCCGCTTGAATCGCCGCAGGGCGGCATCGAAATACTCGTTTTCCTTGACGCGAACGCTTGGCATGCAATCTCACTCGGCTGAACGTTAATACCACGGCGGCCGGACGAGCGTGAACGGCTCGCGGACCGGCAAGGCCAGAAATTCTATTCCCTTTCAACTACAATTGCCAGTTCATCCGGCAACCGAAGATCGCGACTCCCATGCGGGTGTTGGGCATCGAAACCTCCTGTGACGAAAGCGCGGTCGCGGTCTACGACGGCGAGCGGGGGTTGCTTGCGCATCTCCTGCACAGTCAGGTCGCACTCCATGCGCCGTATGGCGGCGTGGTACCGGAGCTGGCTTCCCGTGATCACATCCGCAGGCTGTTGCCGCTGGTCCGGCAAGTCCTGCTGGATGCGGGCGCGACCGGCTCGATCGATGGCGTGGCCTATACGGCCGGCCCCGGACTGGTCGGCGCCTTGCTGGTCGGTGCGACCCTGGCCCAGTCTCTGGCGCTGGCATGGGGGGTTCCGTGTGTCGGAGTCCATCATCTGGAGGGCCATCTGCTCGCGCCGTGGCTCGAGCCACGGGCTCCGGCATTTCCGGTGCTTGCGCTGCTGGTGTCGGGCGGTCACACGCTGCTGGTGGCGGTCGAATCGGTCGGGCGCTACCGGATCCTGGGCGAGTCGATCGACGACGCCGCGGGGGAGGCTTTCGACAAGGTGGCGAAGCTTCTGGGCCTGCCCTATCCGGGTGGTCCCGCTCTGGCGGCGCTCGCCGAGGCAGGCGTCCCGGATCGTTTCAGGTTTCCGCGGCCGATGCTCGACCGTCCGGGCCTCGACTTCAGCTTCAGCGGACTGAAGACGGCCGTACTCTATGCGGCTCGCGAAGCCGGTGCCGATCTGGATCGACAGACCCGGGCCGACCTCGCGCGGGGCTTCGAGGAGGCCGTGGTGAGCGTGCTGACGGAGAAGTGCCGACGCGCGCTGGATCAGACGGGCTTGCGGCGGCTGGTGGTCGCAGGCGGCGTGGGCGCCAACCGTCGCCTGCGCGCAGCGCTCAGCGAGATGGGCGCCCACCTGAATGTCGATATTCACTACCCGCGGCCGGCCTTTTGCACGGACAACGGTGCCATGATTGCCTTGGCCGGGCATCACCGGCTGTGCGGCGACGGGGGCGATGCCACACCCGTCCGTGCCCGATGGCCGATCGACTCCCTGCAACCGCCCGCGCGAAGCTTTGGTTAAAATGCCGGTTCCCTCGCGGTTTGGCCCTTTGTCGTGGAAACCTCAGTGGACATCGTTTACCTGCGCGATCTGCGAATTCCGGCTGTCATCGGCGTTTTTGAATGGGAGCGCCGGGTCCGGCAGGTCATCGCCATCGATCTCGACATGGCCTGCGATGTGGCCCGCGCTGCGCGCACCGATGCGCTCGCCGACGCGCTGGACTACAAGGCCGTCGCCAAGCGGCTGATCGGTTTTGTCGAGGAAAGCCGGTTCCAACTCGTGGAAACACTTGCCGAACGCATTGCCGAACTGGTGCGGCAGGAGTTTCAGGTCGGTTGGATCCGGGTCCGCATCAACAAGACGGGGGCCGTGCGGGGCGCCCGCGATGTGGGCGTGATCATCGAGCGCGGCCGGCGTCCGTTTCCGGCGGCATCGGAGGGGCATGATTCCGACTGAAGTCTTCGTCGGGCTGGGCAGCAACATCGAGCCGCGGCGCAATCTCGGCGCGGCCCTGTCCCGGTTGGCCGCGCGATTCGGTCCGCTGCGGATATCGCCCGTCTATCAGTGCGAGGCCGTGGGCTTCGATGGTGCACCATTCCTGAATCTGGTCGTGGGGTTTACGACCACCGAGCCGCTGGCCGGGGTCAGCGGATTTCTGCGCGCGGTCGAGGGAGATTTCGGACGCACTCGCAGCGAGGCCCGGTTTGCCGCCCGCACACTGGATCTCGACATCGTCCTTTTCGGCGACAAGGTTGGCGAGGAGGCGGGATTGCGTCTGCCCCGATCCGACATTCTGCGCTACGGCTTCGTTCTCAAGCCCTTGGCGGATCTCGTCCCGGACGCGGTGCACCCGGTCTGCGGCGAAAGCTACCGTGCGCTCTGGGACCGGTTGCAACCGGGTCCGGATTTGACGCTCGTCGCGCCGCTCGCGGGCGCCGCAACCCAATCCATTGTCGGGGGATCCTGAACCATGTGCGGTATCGTTGGCGCCATCGCGCAACGCAACGTCACCCCCATCCTGCTCGAAGGACTGCGGCGACTCGAGTACCGCGGCTACGACTCCGCCGGCATCGTGGTGCTGGGATCCGACGGCCTGGATCGGGTGCGCACCGTCGGCAAGGTCGAAATGCTGGCCCGCGCGCTGGATGCGACGCCGCTCAACGGTGCGCTCGGCCTCGCGCATACCCGCTGGGCGACGCATGGCGCGCCCAGCGAACGCAATGCCCACCCCCATATCGCCGGCGATCGGGTGGCCGTGGTGCACAACGGCATCATCGAAAACCATGCGGAACTGCGCGCCGAACTGGCCGCTCGGGGCGACCTCATCGCGTCCGATACCGACTCCGAGCTGATCGCGCATTTGATCGGCCATGCACTCGCCGATCAGGCGGATCTGGCCGCGGCGGTGCGCAGCTGTCTCGGCCGGCTGCGGGGCGCCTATGCCATTGCGGTGATCGATCGCAAGACCCCCGACCGCTTGGTGGTCGCGCGCGCCGGCAGTCCTCTGGTGATCGGGGTCGGGATCGAGGAACACTTCGTCGCCTCCGACGCGGCTGCGCTCCTGCCCGTGACGCAGCAGTTCCGCTATCTGGAGGAGGGCGACGTGGCCGAGATCCGCCGCACCGGCGTGCACATCACCGATCGCGACGGGCGTTCCGTCGAGCGGCCCATCCACCATTCGCAGTTGACACAGGAGCGTCTCGATCGCGGCGCCTACCGCCATTTCATGCTCAAGGAAATCCATGAGCAGCCCCGCGTTCTGGCGGAAACCCTGGAAGGGCGCATGACCGGCGAGCGGGTGCTCCCCGAGATGTTCGGGCCGGATGCCGAAGCGCTGTTCGCCCAGGTGCGCGCCGTGCATCTGGTTGCCTGCGGCACCAGCCATCATGCCGCGCTGGTGGCACGCTACTGGATCGAGGCGCTGACGGGGATTCCGGCCACGGCAGAGATTGCCAGCGAGTTCCGCTACCGCCATCCGGCGGTGCCGCCGGGCACGCTGCTGGTGACCTTGTCCCAGTCGGGCGAAACCGCCGATACCCTTGCCGCGCTGCGCATGAGTCGCGAGTTGCCCTATCTGTGCCGCCTGGCGATCTGCAATGTGCCGGAGAGTTCGCTGGTGCGGGAATCGGATCGGGTGCTGATGACGCGTGCAGGCACCGAGATCGGGGTCGCATCGACCAAGGCGTTCACCACCCAGCTCGTGGCGCTGATGCTGCTGGCGCTCTGTCTCGGCCAGACGCACGATCTGGCGCCCGAGGAAGTCGCGCGCATCGTCGCCGAATTGCGCGCCCTGCCCTCGCAGGTGGAACAGGTCCTCGCGCTGGAAAGCGAGGTGGCCGCGCTGGCGATGCGTCTGGTGCATCGCGAGCATGCGCTGTTCCTGGGGCGCGGCGTGGAGTACCCCATCGCCATGGAAGGGGCGCTCAAGCTCAAGGAAATCTCCTACATCCATGCCGAGGCTTATGCCGCCGGCGAGCTCAAGCACGGCCCGCTGGCGCTGGTGAGCGAAGCGGTGCCGGTCATTGCGGTCGCCCCCAACAACGCGCTGCTGGAAAAGCTGCTCTCCAACCTGCACGAAGTGCGGGCGCGAGGCGGAGAGTTGCTGGTCTTCGCCGGCGCCGGGTCCCACCTCAATGAAACCGAGGGGGTGACGGTACTCGCCTTGCCGGTCGCGCTGTCCACCCTGTCGCCGGTGCTCTTCACGCTCCCCTTGCAGCTGCTGGCCTATCATGTCGCTGTGCTCAAGGGAACCGACGTGGACCGGCCGCGCAATCTCGCCAAGTCGGTCACCGTCGAATGAAGCCCTTCGCCTGAGGAGCAAAGGCTGGGGCTCGGCAGACCGTCCGGTCCGCTGATCGGCAGCCGGCCCAACAACAAAGGAAACGACTTGTCCTGACAAGCGGGAGATCGCCGATGACCTCGAACCATACCGCAGCCCCCCTGTTTCGCCTGGCGGGGTGCGCCCTGTTTCTGGCCCTGCCCTTGACCGCGCAGGCGCAAGGCTGGCTCACCGAGCCGGCGCTCAACCCCCTTGAAAAAGGGGGCGTCTATGCCAAGTTCGGCGTCAGCCGCTTCGATCCGGATTCGAGCTCCGGGCCCTTGACCTTCGATGCCGACACACGTGTGCCCATCCTCGGCACCGTGCTGCCGGCAGGGCCGGTCAAGGGTTCGGGGATCGCCGTCGCGCCGGATGAAATCGCCACGGTGACGCTGGGTTATCTGCTCACGCGCCACTGGGCCATCGAGACCGCCCTCGGTCTGCCGACGCTCAAGTTCGACAACGTGGGCAAGGGCAGCCTCGAGGAGGAGCCGCTGGTGCGGGTGCGCATTCCGCGCCTGAGCAACGTGCAGGTGGGCCCGCTCGACGGCAAGATCGCCGATGTGACGGCGGCGCCGCTGAACGCCAAGCTGATCTATCGGTTTCTGCCCGATCGGCGGGTGCGCCCCTACCTCGGCGCGGGCGCAACCTACACCATCACCTACAACGAGCGCCTGGTCGATCCCAGCCTGTGGACCCGTCGCACCGACCCGGGCACCGCGCCGGATCTCGATGTCAGCGACGAGTGGGGCAGCATCCTGCAGGCCGGTGTCGACATCGACCTCACCAAGAAATGGTTTCTGAGCCTGGACGTCATGCGCGTCGATCTGGATTTCGACAACCGCATCACCAACGTGGTGACGGACGGCGGTGTGGTCGGCGAGGTGCAGGCTTCGGACGCCCGGGTCAAGGTCGAGGCCGATCCGTACATCTACACCCTGAGCCTGGGGCGGATCTTCTGAGATGCGGGGGTCTCGGCCCGCCCGGCGGCCGTCGAGGATGCGCTCAGGGCCGCACCAGGTAGACGTCGAAGCGTGTCCCGCCCATGCGGATCGCATGGCTGGGCGCCATATCGGACAGCGGCGGGGCGGCCGCGGGGCGTTTGACCACCACGCGGTGAAGAGCGGCGCGGCATGCGGCCGGCAGCAGCTCCGGATCGGGCGGTGTGTTACCCAGCAGGCGTCGCAGATACTGCATCTCGCGTCCCGGCAGCGCGCTGCGGGGGTCGGCCGGATACATGGGGTCGAGATACACCACCTGTGGCCGTTCGGCGGGCGTGAGTCGATCCAGGTAGGCCCCCGCCTCGCGATGCAACACCCGCATGCGTCGACAGATGGCGCTCGCCCCAGCGTCGCGCCGCCCGCGCGCCACACCGTCGGCAAGCAGGGTCGCCAGGACCGGCGAGCGTTCCAGCAGGGTGACCTGCCACCCGAGATGCGCGAGCACGAACCCGTCCGTGCCGAGCCCCCCGGTGGCATCGATCAGATCGGGTGTCTCGCCTCGCACGGGTCGGCCCGCCGCCCGCCCCAGGCCTTGCTGGCGGTCCTTTCCGTGGGCGCGGCGGTAGGCGAGTGCGCCCGACGCGAAATCCACCCGCAAGGGTCCGAGCGCGCCACCCTGATCCTGCAACGACCAGCCGCCGGCGTCATGGGCGAGCGTCAGCCCGCCGGCTGGATGGGCATCGAACGCGCATTGCGCAGCGGCGGGAAGCGGGCGATCCGGCATACCCGCATTTTACCGGAGCCGCGGGCGTGACTATGCTGGGCACACCGCCGCGGCCACCGGGCCCCGGCCAATCCAAGGAGGGAGACATGCTCTATCGCATCGGAACGCGCGAGGTGGTGTGCCATGGCGAGAACTACATCGCTGAAACGGCGGTCCTGATCGGCTCGGTGGTCCTGGAAAAGAACGCCAGCGTCTGGTTCAACGCCGTGCTGCGCGGCGACAACGAGGTGATCACCATCGGCGAAAACAGCAACGTCCAGGACGGCGCCGTGCTGCACACCGATCCGGGCATCAAGCTCACCATCGGCCGCAATGTGACGGTGGGTCACAAGGTCATGCTCCATGGCTGCACCATCGGCGACAACAGCCTGATCGGCATCAACGCCGTGATCCTCAACCGCGCCGTCATCGGCAAGAACTGCCTGATCGGCGCCAATACGCTGATCACCGAGAACAAGCAGATCCCCGACGGTTCCATGGTGATGGGCTCGCCGGGCAAGGTGGTGCGTCCGCTCACGCCGCCGGAAATCCAGATGCTGGCGCTGAGCGCGCAGCATTACACGCACAACGCCAAGCGCTATCGCACCGAGCTCGCGATCCAGGAGGCGCCGCTCAGCGGTTGATGGCGCGCTTGCCCAGCTTGCGCTGCAGGGTGCGGCGGTGCATGTTCAGGCTGCGCGCCGCGGCGGAAATGTTGCCGCCATGCTCGGTCAGCACGCGCTGGATGTGTTCCCACTCCAGCCGGCGCACCGACAGCGGTTCGGGTTCGCCCGGCGCTTGGGGCGCGGGCGCTTCGCCCGGGGCATGACCGAAGGCGCGGACGATGGCATCGGCGTCGACCGGTTTGGGCAGATAGTAGGCCGCGCCCAGCTTGATGGCGTCGATGGCGGTGGCGATGCTCGCGTATCCCGTCAACACCACGATGCGGATACCGGGCTCGATGTCGCGCAAGGGCCCGATCAGGTTCAGCCCCGATTCGCCTTCCAGGAGGCGCAGGTCGAGTACGGCATGGGACGGCCGGTGCTGTCGCGCCAGTTGCAGTGCCTGCGTGCCCGTCTGCGCCCAATGCACCGCATAGCCCCGGCGGCCCAGGGCGCGAGCCATGACGGACCCGAACACTTCATCGTCATCGACCAGCAGCAGGCTGGGTTCGGAAGCTTTCTGGTGTGGCATCCTCGGTCTCTCGCACCGCGTTTCGTGACAGCAGGGGCAGGGTGATTCGCGCGCAGCTCCCCCGTCCCTGGGCAAACTCCAGCGTCATTTTCCCGCCCATCCGCTGGATCACGCTCTGCGCCAGAAACAGTCCCAGCCCATGGCCGCCCGCCTTGTCGCTGGCACCCATCTGGCCCAGGCGGGGGGCGAGTTCGGGTGAAACCCCGGCGCCCTCATCGTGGATCGACAGGTGCAGCCACAGTGCATCCCAATCGATCGCGAGATCGATGGGTCGCGGGCTGGCGTCGGCGGCGTTGTTGAACAGGCTGACCAGCGACTGGATCAACGTCTCCTCGATGACCAGCTTGGGACCCGGAGCGGGTTTCCCCCATTTTTGATGCACGACATGATCGGGCCGCAACGCGGCGAAGCGGGCGAGCGCCTGTGCGATCAACCGATCGACAGGGCCCGCGCTCGCGCCTTCACCCCGCAGTTCGCCGCCGGCGGCCAGGATCCGCGTCAGGTTTTCGCGGCAGCGCAACACCTGGGATTTGAGCAGATCCAGATCGTCCTGCACGTCGGCCTCCGCCGGACATCGCTCCCGCAGTTCATCGACCAGCAGCGTCATGGTCGACAGCGGCGTGCCCAGCTCGTGCGCCGCGCCGGCGGCCAGCGCGCCCAGCGCCACCACCTGCTGGTCCCGCAAGGCCGCCTCGCGGGCACGCGCCAGTCCTTCCTCGCGTTCGCGCAGCTCATCGGCCATGGCGGCTACGAAGAAGGCCATGACGCCGGCCGCCAGGACGAAGCTGCCCCACATGCCCACCAGGTGCAGACTGAAATTGTCGTGCGCCATGCCCGCCGGATGCGGCAAGGGAACGTTCCAGAACATCAGGGCCGTGTAGCAGGCCACGCTGGCCAGCGCGAGGGTGCCGGTGTCCCGCGCCGGCAGGGTCGAGGCGGCCACCGCCAGGGGCAGCAGATAGAGCGAGGCAAAGGGATTGGCATGACCGCCCGTGACATAGAGCACGGCGGTGAGGCCCGCGATGTCCACCAGCAGGTGACGGAGGAACCGCGTCCGCGTGACGGGCGCTGCGCGCCGCGTCAACCGCCACGCGTCGAGGTTGTCCAGTGCCATCACCGCCAGGATCGACAGCGGCAGGCCCAGCGGAATGCCGAGCCCCAGGAGCCACTGGGTCATTCCGACCACGAGGGCCAGTCCGCCGATCGCCGTGGTTCGCAGCAGCATCAGCCGGCGCAAATTGTTGGCTGGCACGTGCGCCGAACCGGGAATGCGCAGGGGGGCGTTCATGTGCGGATTATAAGGGGATCGCTCGAGTGGCGGCTGCGACGAAATGTCGCGCCCCGGGCTCAGCCGGTCGTCGGCCGATCGTGCCGGTGCGCGGCCGGCCGCTGCAGAGCGTCCTCGACCTTGTCGCGGGTCACCCTGTCGGTCAGGCACTCGATGAGGCACAGCGCGAAATCCATGGCGGTGCCGGGCCCGCGTGAGGTGATGACAGGCCCATCGATGATCAGCGTGGCGGCCGGATCGAGTACCAGCCCCGGGACGCGGAGTGGCTCGAGGAATCCGGGGTAGGCCACGGCCCGGCGATGATCCAGCAATCCCAGCTGCGCCAGCACGGTCGGGGCTGCGCAGATGGCGGCGACCAGTCGGCCTTCGCCGATCTGGCGCCGGAGCAGGGTTGCCAGTCGGCCGTCTTCACCCAGCCGATGGGCCCCCTCGGCGCCACCCGGCAACACGATCAGATCGAAGGTCTCGGCGCCGATGGCGCCGAGCTCCGTATCCGGCAGCAAACGGACCTGCCGGCTCGCCGTGACGGGCCCTGCCGCGAGTCCCGCCACCGTCACGTCGATTCCGGCGCGGCGCAACAGGTCGATGATGGTCACCGCCTCGAGTTCTTCGCACCCCGCCGCCAGGGGCACCAGCACGCGTCGGACCGCCGTGGCCATCAGGCTGCCCTTACCGCCGCGTCTGCAGCAGCGTCATCCCCTTGAGCAGGTTGAGCGCTTCGTACAACTGGTAGTCGGCCGCCACGAGATCCCCATCGGCGCCGTCCGCGGGGCTCGATGCCGGCGTTGCCCCAGGCTTGGCTTCCGGCGCCAGACGTCCGCTGAGTTCGGATTCGCGAACCATCCCGATCGGCGTGTCGACCTTGCTGACCTTGACCGATTGCAGCGGGATATCCGGTTCGATGCCCTCGGCCTGGATGGAGCGACCGCTGGGCGTGTAGTAACGCGCCGTGGTCAGTTTGACGGCGTCGCCGCTGGGCAGGGGCAATACGGTCTGCACCGATCCCTTGCCGAAACTGCGCGTGCCCATGATCAGCGCCCGCTTGTTGTCCTGCAAGGCACCGGCAACGATTTCGGACGCCGATGCCGAGCCGCCGTTGATGAGGACCACCATCGGTGCGCCGCGCAGGCTGTCACCGGGGGTCGCCGGGAAATCCTGGCGGCTGGATTTGTCGCGACCCTGCGTGTAGACCACGAGCCCCGAGTCCTGAAAAACGTCGGTCACTTCGACCGCGGCGGTCAGCAGGCCACCCGGATTGTTGCGCAGATCGAGTACCACGCCACGCAGCGGTGCCTTGTTCTCTCCGACCAGCTTGGCGAGAGCGTCCTCGAGGTCCTTGCCTGCGTCGTTGCGGAACTGCGTGACGCGGACATAGCCATAACCCGGCTCCAGCAAGCGGCGCTTGATGCTCTGGACGTTGATGATGGCGCGATTGATCGTGACGACGAACGGGGCGTCCTGCTTTTCGCGCAGGATGGTCAGGCGGATGGGAGTGCCGGGCTCGCCGCGCATGCGGTTGACCGCATCGGTGAGCGTCATCCCTTTCACCTGGGTGTCGTCCAGCTTGATGATCAGGTCGCCGGCCTGCAGGCCGGCTTTCGCGGCCGGGGTGTCGTCGATGGGCGCGACCACCTTCACGAAGCCGTCCTCCATCTGCACCTCGATACCCAGCCCGCCGAAGCGGCCGCTGGTATTGATCTGCATTTCCTTGAACTCGCTGGCGTCGAGATAGGCCGAATGCGGATCCAGGCCGGAGAGCATGCCGCGAACGGCATTCTTCATCAGGGTTTCTTCCTCGACCGGCTCCACGTATTCCTGTTTCACCCGCTCCAGGATCTCGACGAAGTTGCGAATCTCGTCGAGCGGGACTTTCGGCGCCTTGGCCCGATCGGCGAATACGACCTGCCCGGCACCGAGGCCCACGCCCAGCAACAGGCCCAACAGGAGGAACCACCCACTGCGTCCTTTGAAATTCATGCTTTGCCCTTGAGTTTGGGAGGAGGAGGGCCCGCTGCCGGATGCTGCCTTTGCGGTCGGCATCCACGGCTGTGGCTCTTGTCACACTCGATTTCCGCTCAACATTATCATAGGTGCCAAGCGGGGAATACGCCGCACCAATCCTATTTCTGGCGGGTGGCCAGCCAACGCTCGGGGTTCGTCGGCTGACCGTCGCTGCGGATCTCGAAGTACAGCGCCGGCGATCGCCGTCCGCCGCTGACACCGACGCGGCCCAGCACGTCTCCCGCGCGCACGCGCTCGCCCGGCCGCCGCAGCAGCGTTTGATTGTGTCCATAGAGGCTCAGGACACCGCCGCCGTGATCCACGATGCCGACCAGCCCGTAGTAGGGCATCCATGACGCAAACAGGACCTCGCCGTCGGCGACGGCGCGGACCGGCGTGCCCTCCGCCGCGCCGATCAGCAGCCCCTGCCATTGCATGCGGCCCTCCTGGCGCTCAGTGCCGTACCGGGCCTGCAAGGTGCCCGCGACCGGCCAGCCCAGGCGGCCTCTGAGTCGGCGGATCGGTCCCTGGGGGAATTGGGAGGTGAGTGCCGGTGGTCGCTCGGCTGCGCGCGGCGCCGGCGAGGGACGGACTGCCGTTGCCGGCAAATCCGTCACCACCTGTTCGAGCTTGGCGCGGTCGCTGCGCAATTGGGTCAGGGCTGCGTTCTGGCTGTCCAGTGTGCCCGCCCATCGCTGCACCGCGCGTTCCCGCTGGGCGCGCGCCACGCTCAAGGTTTCTGCCGCTGCCCGCTGCGCCTCCAGCAGCCGCTTCGTCGTCGCCTGCGCTGCCCGCGCGTCCGCTTGCAGGCGGGCGAGTTCCGTCAGTTGGGTGCGTGCCTCGTCGATGTGCCGAACCTGGGAGGCCTGCAGATACTGCAGGTAGGCAAGGGCCCGGCCGCTGCGCGCGGGATCCGGATCGGCGAGCAGCACCTTGATCCAAGGATCGGCGCCCAAGGCCTGGCGTGCGCGCAACTGGGCGGCAAGCTGCTCCTGATCGCCGCGCAAGCGTCGCTGTTGACGGAGAATGCCGGCGCTCAGGGTGTCGAGTTGCCGATGAGCGGCCTGCAACTCCGCCTCGAGGCGCTCGGTGGTGCGGGCCGCGTCCGCGAGGGCCTGCTCCGTGCGGCGCAATGCCGCGACGGCGCGGCCATGGGCCGACCGATCCTTCTCGATCTGGCGTTCCAGCACCGCCATGCGTTGCTCGACACGTTGCAGGCTGGTCGGCGCGCCGCTTGCCGGCGCACTGGCGATGCCACACAGGCAGGCCCATCCGATGAGCCAATGCCATCGGCGGGTACCGGGGCGGGGCATGCCAAAGTTATAATGGACCCGCAGGCGCCCATGACCCATCATTGGCCTTCCAATCGTTGTCATCCCGGATCATTGCATGTCCATCCAGACGTTCATCGTGTCGCATCCGTTTTTGTTCGGCGCGCTCGCCGTGGTGCTGGCGCTCGTCGTCCTGACGGAGATTCAGCGGATGCGCCGCCTCGGTGGCGGGATCGATCCGGCCACCGCGGTGCAACTGATCAATCGGGAGGCGGCGTGGGTTCTGGACGTGCGTGACGCGGCTGCGTTCAAGCAGGGCCATATCGTGGACGCGAAGAATATACCGCAAGCGCGGCTCGATGATGCGCTGGCCGGACTCGACGGCCAGAAGGAGCGCCCCGTGATCGTCTGCTGCGAAGCGGGTGTCAGCGCGGCGGCCGTGGTGGAGCGCCTGCTGAAGGCGGGATTCGACCGCGCCGTGCTGCTCCGGGGTGGCCTGCGTGCGTGGCGCGAGGCCGATCTGCCGCTGGAAAAGCGCTGAGCGGTGAATGCAAATCGAGTTGTTCACGCTTTCATGGTGCGGATACTGCTCGCGGGCGCGCGCCCTGCTGGATCGCCACGGCGTGGTCTACCGGGAAGTCTGCCTCGATCGGGACCCCGGAGGTCGCATCGACATCCGGTCGCGGAGCGGCCGGGCGACGTTGCCGCAGCTTTTCGTGGACGGCCGGCATGTCGGGGATTGCGACGAGTTGCATGCCCTCGAACGACAGGGCCGGCTGCGGTCGATCCTGGGCTTGCCTGACCGCTGACGCCACCACCCCCATCCGTCTCGAACTCCAAGGAATCGATCATGCAAACGATGCAAGACAGCGCGACCGCGCGCCAGCTCCAGCTGCTGAAGATCTACCTGAGGGATGCGTCCTTCGAGCTGCCCATGGGCGCCGCCTTGTTCGGGTTGAATGTCCAGCCGGTCATGAAGGTGGACATGGATCACAGTGCCACCCAGCTCAGTGCCGAGCAATACGAAGCCGTTCTGCGCGTTTCGGTTACCGCCCAGATCGAAGGCAAGACGGCCTTTATGGTCGAAGTGCATCAGGCGGGATTGTTCCTCGTGAAAGGACTCAACACGATGGAACTGGACGCCGTGGTCAACGCTTTCTTCCCCAATTCGCTGTTCCCCTATGCGCGCGAGGCGGTTTCCGATCTGGTCGGCAAGGGCGGCTTGCCACAACTGCTGCTGGCGCCCGTGAACTTCGACATGCTCTACGCCCAGCGGTTGCAGCAGCGGCAGGCTGCTTCGCCCAAGCCGGCGGGCTGATCCGGCGGTGGTGACCGGGCGATGACCGGCGCGTGCACGCGGGATCGCGTCGTCGTCCTGGGCGCCGGCTCGTGGGGGACGGCTCTGGCGATACACCTCGCTCGACTGGGCCATCCGGTCGCCCTGTGGGCGCATCGTTCCGGACACGCCGCGACGCTGGCTGCGGAACGGTGCAATCGACGCTACCTGCCTGGCGTCGTCTTTCCCGATGGACTGACCGTCGAGGCCGATCTCGCGCGGGCGGTTTCGGAGCGGGATGTCCTGCTGATTGCCGTGCCGAGTCATGCTCTCCGTGAACTGCTCGGCCATCTCAAGCCCTTGATCCAAGAAGACGTCCGTATCGTCTGGGCCACGAAGGGTCTGGAACAGGTCAGTGGATGGTTGCCCCATCAGGTCGTCGAGGACGTGCTCGGCGCGCGGTCGGTTGCGGCGATTTCCGGTCCGACCTTTGCGCGGGAGGTGGCTGACGGACTCCCGGCCGCCGTGGTGGTGGCCTCGGTCGATGCGCCGTTGGCGATCGAGGTGGCCGAACTGTTCCATGATGGGCGCTTCCGGGCTTACACCAGCTCCGACCTCATCGGCGTCGAGGTGGGGGGGGCGGTCAAGAACGTGCTCGCCATCGCCACCGGTGCCGCCGACGGGCTGCGCTTCGGCGCCAACAGCCGGGCGGCATTGATCACCCGCGGGCTCGCCGAGATCACCCGCCTGGGCTTGGCCTTGGGTGGGCAGGCATCCACCTTCATGGGGCTGGCCGGGCTCGGCGATCTGGTTCTCACCTGCACGGACGACCAGTCCCGCAATCGCCGGATGGGCCTGGCCTTGGCGCGCGGGCTTTCGGTTGCGCAGGCGCAAGAAGAAATCGGGCAGGTGGTGGAGGGCGTCCAGGCCGCTTCGGCCGTATGGGCCCTGGCCCGGCGCGCAGGGGTGCGCATGCCCATCACCGAGCAGGTCCATCGCATCCTCCATGAAGGGGTCAGTCCGCAGGAAGCCGTTGCAATCCTGACGCGCGGGCCCGCCAAGCCCGAGTTTGCCTGACGCGCGGGCGGGCCGTCAGCGACGCCGGTTCCGGCAGGTGCTCATTCCGCTCCGGGAAACCCCAGTTGGCGCCACGCTTCAAAGACGCTCACGGCAACCGCGTTGGACAGATTGAGGCTGCGGTTGCCCGGTTGCATCGGCAACCGGAGGATCTGCTCCGGCGGCAGCATGGCCAGCACCGTTTCGGGCAATCCCCGGCTTTCGGGCCCGAACAGCAGCGCATCGCCTTTCGCAAAACGGGTGTCGAACACCCTGTACGTCCCGCGCGTCGATAGCGCGAACACGCGCTTCGGGCGCACGAGTTCGAGGCATGCGGCCAGATCGGCATGCTCCTCGACGCGGACAAACTCGCGATAATCCAGGCCGGCGCGGCGCAACCGCGCTTCATCGAGCGCAAATCCCACCGGGTGAATCAGGTGCAGGCGCGCACCCGTGTTGGCGCAGAGGCGGATGACGTTGCCCGTATTGGGCGGAATCTCCGGTTCGTAAAGAATCACATGCAGCGCCAATCGTGCGCTCCCTGCCGACTTGATAAGATGGCGCTCGTTTCGGCATCTGCCCGTTCCGGCAAGGACACCCGATGGCTCGTGCGCCTTTCGATGGCTTCCCCGACGCAGACCCGCTGCGCATCCGATTCTGCGGACTGGAATTTGCCAATCCGGTGGTCCTCTTGTCCGGTTGCGTCGGATTCGGCGAAGAGTATACGCGGGTGTCGGGTTTCTCGAACCGCGATGTCGGCGCCATCTGCCTCAAGGGAACGACGCAGGCGGCTCGCCTGGGCAACGCACCCCACCGCATCGCCGAAACGGCGGCCGGCATGCTCAATGCCATTGGCTTGCAGAACCCGGGCGTCGAAGTCGTCGTGCGCGACATTCTGCCGACACTGGATTTTTCCGAGACTCGTTTCATTGCCAACGTGTCCGGCTCGACGGTGGAGGAATACGCCGAGGTGACCCGTCGCTTCGACGCTTCGCCCATCGACGCCATCGAGATCAATATCTCCTGTCCCAATGTCAAGGAAGGTGGAGTGGCTTTCGGGAACGATCCGGAAATGTCGGCGCGGGTGGTCGCTGCCTGTCGCCGGGAGACCCGCAAGCCACTGATCACGAAGCTTTCACCGAACCAGACGGACATCCAGGCCAATGCGCGGCGCTGCATCGAGGCGGGCACGGACGCCTTCGCGGTCATCAATACGCTGCAGGGGATGGCGATCGATCGACGCAGCCGCCGGCCCGTGCTGGGCAACGTGCAGGGGGGGCTTTCCGGACCGGCAATCAAGCCGATCGCGCTGCTCAAGGTGTTTCAGGTCGCACAGGTCGCGCAGCCGCATGGCATACCCATCATCGGACAGGGCGGTATCGCCAGCGCCGAGGACGCACTGGATTTCCTCATTGCGGGCGCGAGCGCGGTCGGCGTGGGTACGGCCTTGTTCTACGATCCCCTCATTGCGACGCGGATCACGGCCGGAATCCGGCATTACCTCCAGGCACAGGGCCTGAGCCATGTGAGTGAGGTGGTCGGCAGCGCCTCGGTACCCGTTTCGGCCGGGACGAGTCCCGTCTGTCCATGACCCGGCCACGTTTCAAAAATTTTTTATATGTATCGCGTCAGGAATGGGTGCATACTAGCGGCACCGATTCGCCTGTGCGGATCGGAGTCATCGCTGCGCACTTCGTCCGCGCCGTGGTGTTCGGTGTGGTGTTCGCCCCGCGAGGGCAGTGCCACGGTTACACAGGGCCACGAGGCCACCTGTATTTTTTAGTTTAGGAATCCTGTTTATGCCCAAGTCCATTTATGTCGGTAACCTGCCTTTTAACGCCACGGAAGATGAAGTTCGCAGCCTGTTCGAAGCCCATGGCAATGTGCTGTCGGTCAAGCTGATCTCGGATCGCGAAACCGGCCGCCCGCGCGGCTTCGGTTTCGTGGAGATGGAAGGGCCGGATGCAGCGGCCGCCATCAGCGCTCTGGATGGGGCCGATATGAATGGCCGCAGCCTGCGCGTGAACGAGGCCATGGACCGCGGTGCCGGTCCTGGCGGCGGCAGCGGCGGTCCCCGCCGTGGCCCCGGCGGTCCCCGCCGCTTCTGAGCTAGACAGGCTCGGAACCAGCGCGGAGCGGATCGAGTCCTTTTCGATCCGCCCATATAAAGAAAGGCCGGTCAACTGACCGGCCTTTCTTCGTTGGGCTTGCCGAAGCGGCCTTAGAGCGCCGTGACTTCGGGCTTGATGGGAGCCTTGAGCTGCTTGATGGCGTTGGTCGGGTCGTTGCCCTGCCACAGGCCGTCGCCGAAGAACAGCCGCACGATCAGGTCCAGATCCGCGCCGGTTGGGATCTTGGTCACCGACCAGCCCACCTGCGGATGGCTGCCCTTGAAGCGTTCCGGTTCATCCGGCTCATCCCCATTGCCTGCGTCCTTGTAAAGGCCATCGAGTTCCGCCTGCACGCCCGGGGTGACCGCGAAGAATGCGGCGATGTCGAAGCCGTCTGGGTGCGTGCCGCTGAGCCAGTTGTCCTTCAGGTTGGCCTTGAGCGGCCCCGGCGCTTTCTTGCCGGAGGTGATGGGTTGGGTGGTGAGGGCGGAGCGCACCATTGCGCCGTCGAGTTCGTTGAAGTCCAACGAGATCTCGATCGCCAGATCGCTCAGCGCCGAGGCCGCGGAGGGGATGGTGGCGAGGACGGGAACCTCGAAGGAGTTGGCCGTCGAGACGAAATCCGCAGCGGCGGAGAGGAGCTGGATGCCGAGGATGGAAATGGAGGCATCGGCCTCGACGATGCTGCGCACCGGGCCGTTCTTCACGGCGATGACCTTGTTGGGCACCATGTTGTTGTTGATGGTGGCCTTGATGAACCCGAGCTTGGCTCGGACGCGCAGCTTCATGGTATCGAGGATGGTCCGATCCTGCTTGAAGGTCTTGACCTTCATGTCGCTCCAGTTGAGCGGCTTGCCGGGGTCCATCTGCAGACTCCAGTTTTCCGCCTTGATCAGACCCGTTGCCTGATCGTAACGGGCGTAGACTTTGTCACTGCGCGCGGCATTGCCCTGAACCACGTAGGCATAGCCAGTCGTGCCGCCATCCGCCAGCTTGATCTCGGAGACCACCTTGCCCGCCGCCGAGAGCATTTCGGGGCTGGCCTTGGCGCCGGTATCCTTGAGCATGAAGACGAGCTCGTCGTTTTCATCGACTTTGCCCTCGGCGCCCTTGATCTTGAGCTTGCCGCCGGGGACGTAGGGGAACCCGCGTTCGTTCATGTCGTCAAACTGGAACGGGATGGCGGCGAGCTTCCCGCCCGCTACTGCCATGACCGAATAGTCGTTGAACGCCTGACCTTTCAGGGCGCCCAGTGCACTGCCTTTGACGTTGACCACTTCCATGGCCCGGGCTGCGCTCAGATCCCCTTCGGGGGCAGCATGCGCCAAACCGGCGCAAGCCAGGACACCCAGTCCGGCCATGGCGCCTTGCGCCATTCTTTTACACTTCCGCATGGTACGATATTCCTCCTCAATCCATTGAAAAATCGCTTGTTGTCTTTGTTGGTAGCCCATCCCCCGCCGGCCGCCGGCGATACCGCCTCGACCTTGAACCGTACACGGCAAGCGACTCCATTCTAGCGGAGTCAGCCCGTGTTTGACGGTCGAGGTCTGGCCTGGGCGAGGCCGGCGGACGCTGACTTCCAGATGCCCTAATGCCGGTCCCTCAACAAGGCAGCGCAGGTTAACATAACTCGCATGCGGCTATTAATCGTCGAAGATGATCCCGACTTCGGACCGGCGCTCAGCGATGCGTTGCGGGCAAAAGGTCACCAGCCGAGCTGGGCGCGGTCCACCGCGCAGGCCCAGGCCATGCTGCACGGCGAAGTGTTCGATGTGCTGTTGCTGGACCTGGGGCTGCCGGACGAGGATGGCTTCGCGTACCTGTCACGACTGCGGCAGGCCGGCTATTCCGAGCCCGTCATCATTCTCACGGCTCGCGATGCGGTCGAGGACCGCGTCCAAGGGCTCGACGCCGGCGCGGATGACTATCTGATCAAGCCGTTTTCGATCGACGAGCTGACGGCGCGGCTGCGCGCGGTGCAGCGGCGCCGCCAGGGTCGCCGCCAGGCCCTCCTCGTGCATGGCGCACTGGTTCTCGATCCTGCGTCGATGCGCGTCAGTCAGGACGGTCAACCGGTCGAGCTCAGCCGCCGTGAGTTTGCACTGCTGCAGGCACTGCTGGCCCGGTCCGGACAGGTGTTGTCCCGGGCCGAGCTGGAAGAGACGCTCTACGGATGGGGGCAGGACGTGGAGAGCAACGCCATCGAGGTCCACATCCACCATTTGCGGCGCAAGCTGGGGACGGAACTCATCCGCACCGTGAGGGGCGTGGGCTACCTGATCGAACGCCCGGCATGATCACCAGCCTCCGTCTGCGGCTGATCGTCGGACTGCTGGCGACACTCACGACCCTCTCGGTGCTCGACAGTCTCTGGAGCTATCGGGACAGTTATCACGAAACCGAAGAAATCTTCGACGCGCATCTCGCCCAGTACGCCCGCATCGTTCACAACCTTCTCGCCGACGCACTTCCGCGGTCCGGCGAGCCGATGCTGGTGTGGCCGGCCCCCTTGGAGGCCGGGGCTGTCGGGCATCCCTATGAGCGCAAACTCAACTTTCAGGTCTGGCAGGGCGAACGGCTGGTTGCGCGGTCGGCGGCGGCACGTTCCGATCAGCCTTATGGGTCGCTGCGGGCCGGATTCCAGAATATCCGCGATACGGGTTCGGCCTGGCGCGTCTTCACCCTGCCGGACCCCGACCACGGACTCACGATCCAGGTGGCCGAACGCGGGGACGTGCGCGGCGAAATGGCCGAGATGATCGCGCGCCGCACCTTGAGCAAGAATCTGGCACTGGTCCCCTTGACGGCGGTGTTGGTGGCCTGGCTGGTGAGTCAGGGCCTCGCGCCGCTGAAGACCCTCGTTGCCGACATTGCCGCGCGGCGTCCCGAACGACTGGATCCCCTGCCGTTGACGGGTTTGCCGACCGAACTGGGTCCGATCATCGCGGCGATCAATGAACTCATGGCGCGTCTGGATCAGGCCTTGGCGCAGGAACGGCGATTCACCAGCGACGCCGCGCATGAACTCCGTACGCCCTTGGCCCTGGTGCGGCTCCAGATCGAGGGCTTGAACCCGCTGGCGGATGAGGCAAGCCGGGCGCTCGCTCATCAACGGCTGCTGAGGGGTATCGATCGCCTGTCGCGCACGGTCTCCCAGATGCTGCAGCTCGCCCGCCTGGAACAGGCTGCAGATCAGTTGACGCTGGCGCCCGTGGACCTGAAGTCGTTGCTGGCGGCGAGCGTCGCCGAACTCGCGCCGGCGGCCTTGACGAAGGATCAGGATCTGAGTCTGGAGATGCCTGCCGAAGCCTGTGTGTTGGCCCATGCTCGAGCAGAGGCGATTGCCATCATGCTGCGCAATCTGCTCGACAATGCCATCCGATATACCCCGCGCGCGGGGCGCATCGGCGTGACCCTCGGGATGGACGAGGGTCATGCGCGGCTGGCGGTCGAGGATACCGGCCCGGGTATTCCCGAGGCCCTGCGCGAAAGGGTCTGGGAGCGCTTTTTCCGCCCGCCCGGCATGGAGAGTCCGGGTTCCGGTCTGGGCTTGTCGATCGTCCGCCAAGTGCTCGAACTGCATCACGGGACCGCCCAGACCTCCCCGGGCAAGGATGGCCACGGCCTGCGCGTCGAGATCCGGCTGCCACTCCGCTAGATGCGCGCGGGGCCGCGTGCCGCCACTCGCGGCGCCGCGATGTCCGACCCGTGACCGGTGCGGCATCGGCCGGAACCTTTCCGCCATGGCTCACTCCATACGGGGCAGACAGGCGCGCTTGCCGATCGGACGCAGGCGGCGTCACCGACAACCATTCCCGGGAGTGCATGTGATGAAGACCTACGGCTACGCCGCCCACGACGCCACCAGCCCCCTGCAGCCGTTCAGCTTCGAGCGCCGCGATCCCGGCCCGCAGGATGTGGTGATCGCGATCCTCCACTGCGGCGTGTGTCACTCGGACCTGCACACGGCGCGCAACGAGTGGCACAACACCGTCTACCCCAGCGTGCCCGGCCACGAGATCGTCGGTCGCGTGACCGCGGTGGGCGCAGCGGTGAGCCGGTTCAAGGTCGGGGATCTGGCCGGCGTCGGCTGCATGGTCGACAGCTGCCAACGTTGCCCGTCCTGCGCCGAGGGGCTCGAACAGTACTGCGAGAACGGCTTCACCGGCACCTACAACGGCCCGGCGCAGGAAGACGGTGGCAATACCTACGGGGGTTACTCGAAGGTCATCGTGGTAAAGGAGCCTTTCGTGCTGCGGATCCGTCACAACGAGCGCCAGCTCGCTGCCGTGGCACCGCTGCTCTGCGCCGGCATCACCACTTATTCGCCGCTGCGCCACTGGGGCGCAGGCCCCGGCAAGAAGGTCGGCATCGTGGGGCTGGGCGGCCTGGGTCACATGGGCGTCAAGCTGGCCCACGCCATGGGCGCGCACGTGGTGCTGTTCACCACCTCGCCCGGCAAGGAGGCCGACGCCAGGCGCCTCGGCGCCGATGAAGTCGTGATTTCCCGGGACAAGCAGCAGATGGCTGCGCATCGCAACAGTTTCGATTTCATTCTCAACACCGTGGCGGCGCCACATCGGCTGGACGATTACCTGAACCTGCTCAAGCGCGACGGCACCCTGACTCTGGTCGGCGCCCCGGCCGAGCCGCATCCCTCGCCGCAGGTGTTCAACCTTATCTTCAAGCGCCGCCAGATTGCCGGCTCGCTCATCGGCGGCATCGCCGAGACCCAGGAAATGCTGGATTTCTGCGCCGAGCACGGCATCGTCTCCGACATCGAGCAGATTCCGGTGCAGGCCATCAACGAGGCCTACGAGCGCATGCTCAAAAGCGACGTGAAGTACCGTTTCGTGATCGACATGGCCAGTCTGGAGGCGGCCGTCTGACGGCCTGATCGGTGACCCGCGCCGATTCCGGCATTCCCATGACGCGCGCCTATCCCGTAAGGTAAACCGCCCCTCGCGCGGTGCGGGGGCCGGCCGCGCCGCGCCGCGGCGCCAAAATGGGGGCGAGTATGGACACGAAACAGGCGTTGCGGGTGGGCATCGGCGGACCGGTGGGGTCGGGCAAGACGGCACTGGTCGACGCCTTGTGCAAGCAGATGCGCGAGCGCTACCAGATCGCCGTGGTCACCAATGACATCTATACCCGCGAGGACGCCGAATTTCTCACCCGCAGCGGCGCGCTCGCCCCGGACCGCATTCTCGGGGTCGAAACCGGCGGCTGCCCGCACACCGCCATCCGCGAGGATGCGTCCATGAACCTCGCCGCCGTGGCCCAACTCGGCGAGCGCTTTCCCGATCTGGACCTCGTCTTCGTCGAGAGCGGTGGTGACAACCTGGCGGCCACCTTCAGTCCGGAGTTGTCGGACCTGACGCTGTACGTGATCGACGTCTCCGCCGGCGACAAGATTCCGCGCAAGGGCGGACCCGGCATCACGCGCTCCGACCTGCTCATCATCAACAAGACCGATCTGGCCCCGCACGTGGGCGCTTCGCTGGAGGTGATGGAGCGGGATGCGCGGCGCATGCGCGGCGAGCGGCCTTTCGTGTTCACCAATCTCAAGACCCGCTCCGGCTTGTCCGACGTCGTCACCTTCATCGAGCGCGAAGGGTTGCCCGGCCGCTGACACCGCCGGACCGGCGCGACACGCCCTAGAAACGAACAAACCGCTTCGGTGCGCACTAAAAATGCGCAACGTGGCGGTGCAGATGGTCGCCGGGATGCCTCTCGAGCCCGACAATCGGCGCCCTGTTGTGTCGCAATTGTGACACCTGACGCAAACCGCTCACCTCATGGCAGGTGGCATAGATTCTGCTGATGCTCCGTGGACCCAATAATCAGGCGTCCCTCCCGGCCAACGTCGGCCGGTCTCTCAGGGTAACCATCGTCAGGAGCAAGCCATATGAAGGTCTCATCCCTCAGCCGCCAGATCATGGGCGTAACCGCCCTCGGCATTCTGTCACTCACGGCGCAATCCGCGCAGGCGGCCGTCACCGGCAACATCGGCGTCTTTTCGAAGTACGTCCTGCGCGGCGTGACCAACGATGCCGAAAGCGACGATCCGGCCTTGCAGGGCGGCTTCGACTATACCCATGACAGCGGCTTCTACGCGGGCTACTGGGGCTCCAGCCTCGACTACAACTATGAAACGGACGGCGACACGACCGCCAAGACCGGCTTCGAAAACGATTTCTACTTCGGCTACGCGCCCACCGTGGGTGACGTCACCTTCAACATCGGCCTGATCCAGTACTACTACATCAGTGTCGATGATTCCGATCTGACCGAAGCCTTGCTGGGCGTGTCCTACAAGGGCGCTTACGCCAAGATGCAATATCTGCTCAACGACGGTGTCTGGGGGAACGGGGGCGACATCTACTGGACCGCCGGCTACTCCTTCCCGCTGCCTTCGGATTTCACTTTCGCCATCGATCTGGGCTACTACACCTATGACGATGACGACAACGACGAGTTGGGCGGTGTCACGCTGCAGGATTCCGGCTTCCGCCACGCCAACTTCACGTTGTCCCACCCCATCGGTGAAACCGGCGCCACCATGGGCGTGACCTACATCATCGGCGGCGAGACCCGCGACGAGGTCGACCAGGGCGACACCATGGTGTTCAGCATCAAGTACGCCTTTGACGTGAACTGACGTCGCGACGAGGCCCTCGGAGGACGAGGGCCTCCTTGCCCGCTCACGGTATATCAAGGACGAGGAGAGTTTCCCGATGATTCAGGCGAAATCGTTCCGCAAGGCCGGGATGGCCCTGCTTGCGCTCGGCTTGACGGCCGCTGCCGGTCTGGCCTCCGCCGCCGAGACCATCAAGGTCGGCATCCTGCATTCCCTTTCCGGCACCATGGCCATCAGCGAGACCTCGCTGAAGGACGTGGCGCTGATGACCATCGACGAGATCAACGCCAAGGGTGGCGTGATGGGCAAGAAGCTGGAGCCCGTCGTGGTGGATCCGGCATCGGATTGGCCGCTGTTCGCCGAAAAGGCCCGCGAACTGTTGACGCGCGACAAGGTGGCCGTGGTGTTCGGTTGCTGGACCTCGGTCTCCCGCAAGTCGGTGCTGCCGGTGTTCGAGGAACTCGACGGCCTCCTGTTCTACCCGGTCCAGTACGAAGGCCAGGAGCAGTCGAAGAACGTGTTCTACACCGGCGCTGCGCCCAACCAGCAGGCCATCCCTGCGGTGGAATACCTGATGAGCGAGGACGGTGGCGGCGCCAAGCGCTGGGTGCTGCTGGGCACCGACTACGTCTATCCGCGCACCACCAACAAGATCCTGCGCGCCTTCCTGAAATCCAAGGGCGTCGCCGAAGCGGATATCTGGGAAAGCTATACGCCGTTTGGCCACAGCGACTACCAGACCATCGTGGCCAAGGTGAAGGAATTCGCCGCCGGCAAGCCCACCGCGGTGGTTTCGACCATCAATGGCGATTCCAACGTGGCCTTCTACAAGGAACTGGGCAATCAGGGCATCAAGGCCGAGGACATCCCGGTCGTCGCGTTCTCGGTGGGTGAAGAAGAGTTGCGCGGCATCGACACCAAGCCGCTGGTGGGGCATCTGGCGGCGTGGAACTACTTCATGTCCATCAAATCGCCCGAGAACAAGTCCTTCATCGACAAATGGCAGGCCTATGTGAAGAAGGCCAAGCTGCCGGGCGGCGCCAAGCGTGTCACCAACGATCCCATGGAAGCCACCTACATCGGCATGCACATGTGGAAGCAGGCGGTCGAAAAGGCGGGCACCACCGATGTGGGCGCGGTGCGCAAGGCCATGGCCGGGCAAAGCTTCAAGGCGCCGTCGGGCTTTACCGTGAAGATGGATGAGGAAAATCACCATCTGCACAAGCCGGTGTTCATCGGCGAAGTCCAGGCAGACGGGCAGTTCGAGATCGTCTGGAAGACCAAGGGGCCGATCCGGGCCGAGCCCTGGAGCCCCTATATCAAGGAATGAGCATCGACCCGTGAAGGCCCGCGCTGCGCCGATCGTCCAGACCGGCGCAGTGCGGAGGCGGCGAGCACGTGAGGCGACCATGGCATCCCGGCGATCGATTGTTTTTCTCCTGTTGTGCGTGCTGGTCGCCCCATCTTGGCTGGCGGCGGCCGAAGGCGCGAGCGACCCCGTGCCCGCTGCGGTGGCGACGCTGGGTCTGGGCAGCGCCAGCGATGTGCGTGAAGCGGTCGATGCGCTGGCTGGCAGTACCGATCCCCGCGCGCTCGCGCTGTTGGGTGAACTGGCCGAAGGTCGGCTGCAGGTGGACAACGCGGCGGGGGTCTACCGTTCGACGCCCGCCGGTTGGCGTCACGTCCTGAGTGACGAGCCGCCCCCGGCCGATGCGGAGCTGGTTGCGCCATCGTTGACCAACGCCCTGCGGCGGCAGCTCGCGGCCGTGCGGGCTCAAGTTCAGATTGCCTCGCCTGACGCGAATCAGCGCCTGGCCGGCGCCCGGGCGATGGCCGAGAAGCCCGCGCCCGAAGCCGACGCAGTCCTGCGGACAGCGCTGGCACAGGAACACGATGCATCCGTTCGCCACTGGCTGCGTCTGGCGGTGGCTCAGCTCGATCTGCAAAGTGCCGATCCGGCCCTGCGGCTGGCGGCGGTGACCGTCCTGGGGGAGGCCGGCCGGCTCGGCGATCGCGCCCTGATCGTGCCCCTGGCCGGCGACACCGAGGTCGACGCATCGGTCCGTGCGGCGGCCGTTCAGGCATTGAGCCGGATCGATCGTCAGCAATGGTGGGTCCATCAGGCGGCCAACCTGTTCTACGGCTTGAGCCTGGGCAGCATCCTCCTGCTGTCCGCGCTGGGATTGGCCATCACCTTCGGCCTCATGGGCGTGATCAACATGGCCCATGGCGAGATGCTCATGCTGGGCGCCTACACGACCTACGTCGTGCAGCGCCTGTTTCAGAGCCAATGGCCGGCCTGGCAGGATGCCTATCTGCTCGCGGCCATCCCGGCTGCCTTCGCCGTGGCGGCCCTGGTGGGAGTCGCGCTGGAGCGACTCGTCATCCGCCACCTCTATGGGCGACCGCTGGAAACCCTGCTTGCGACCTGGGGTATCAGCCTGGGCCTGATCCAGGCCGTGCGTCTGGTTTTCGGCGCGCAGAACGTGAGCGTGGCCAACCCGTCCTGGCTGATGGGCGGCTGGGCCGTCGCCGACGGGCTGGTGCTGACCTACAACCGGCTTGCGATCATCGTCTTTGCGCTCGCCGTGCTGTCGATGGCGTTCCTGCTGCTGCAACGGACCTCGCTGGGATTGACCGTGCGGGCGGTGACCCAGAATCGGCCCATGGCTGCCGCGATGGGCATCAACACCGCCAGCATCGATGCCTGGACTTTCGGGTTGGGGTCGGGGATCGCCGGGCTCGGCGGCGTGGCACTCTCGCAGATCGACAACGTGGCGCCCGATCTGGGGCAAGGTTACATCGTCGACTCCTTCATGGTGGTGGTGTTGGGCGGGGTCGGGCAGCTGGCCGGCACGTTCTTCGGCGCCTTCGGGCTCGGGCTGCTGACGAAGTTCCTGGAGCCCGAGATCGGCGCGGTGCTGGGCAAGGTGCTGGTGCTGGTGCTGATCATCCTGTTCATCCAGCGCCGGCCACAGGGCCTTTTTGCCCAGCGCGGCCGCGCCGTTGAGGCCTGATCGATGGCGGTATCGAGCGTGACGTCGATGGCAGCGTTGCCACAGGACGCCTTGAGCGGGCCCCGGGTGTTCAGTGGCCGCGGCTGGCTGGTTTTCGCCGGCGTGGTGATCACCGTGGCCGGCGGCGTTCCCCTGTTCAATCTGGCGCTGCCCGCGGACAGTGCGCTGCACCTGCCCGATTACCTGGTGCCGCTGCTCGGCAAGTTCGCCTGCTACGCGCTGGTGGCGCTGGCGATGGACCTCATCTGGGGCTATGCCGGCATTCTCAGCCTGGGTCACGGGGTGTTCTTCGCTCTCGGCGGCTACTTCATGGGCATGCACCTCAACCAGGTGGCGGCGCAGGCGGGGCTGTACCGAACGGCTTTTCCGCCCTTCATGGAATTCCTGCAGCGCGACAGCCTGCCCTGGTTCTGGACCGGCTTCGGCCACCCCGTCTGGGCACTGGCGATGGTGCTCGTCGTGCCGGGGGTGTTCGCCTTCGGATTCGGTTATCTGGCCTTCCGCTCGCGCATCCGCGGCGTGTATTTCTCCATCATCACCCAGGCGCTGACCTACGCGATGATGCTGCTGTTCTTCCTCAACGAGGCCGGACTCGGCGGCAACAACGGCCTCACCGATTTCAAGATCCTGCTCGGGTTTCCGCTGCAGGAGCCCGCCACCCGCGCGGCACTGTTCAGTGTCACGGTGCTGTGCGTGGCGGCGGCCTATGTGCTGTGCCGCTATCTGGTGCGCGCCAAGATCGGCCGCATCCTCATCGGCCTGCGCGATGCCGAAAGCCGACTCATGTTCGTCGGCTACAACCCCCTGCACTACAAGCTGTTCATCTGGACGCTGTCGGCGGTGCTGTGCGCCATCGCGGGGGCGCTCTACGTGCCGCAGGTCGGGATCATCAATCCCGGCGAACTGCAGCCGGCCAACTCCATCGAGATGGCGATCTGGGTCGCGGTGGGCGGGCGGGGCACGCTGCTCGGCGCCATGCTGGGTGCGCTGGCTGTCAACGGCGCCAAGAGCTGGCTCACGGCGGCCTATCCCGATCTGTGGCTGTTCTTTCTCGCCGCGGTCTTCATTGCCGTGACGCTGTGGCTGCCCGGTGGCCTCTTGAGCCTCGTCACCCGCCGGCGCGGAGGGAAAGCTTGATGCGTCTGCCCGGCTGGCTGCAGAACCGCGCGCCCGTGGGGCCCTCAGCCGATCTCGCGCATCGGCTGGAAACCGGTCGCGGGGTGGTGTTGTACATGGAATCGGTGAGCGTCAGCTTCGACGGTTTCAAGGCGCTCAACGATCTGTCCGTCTATGTGGACGAGGGCGAATTGCGCTGCATCATCGGCCCCAACGGTGCCGGCAAGTCGACCATGATGGACGTGATCACCGGCAAGACGCGGCCCGACACGGGCAGTGTCTGGTTTGGCCAGACGCTCGATTGTCTGCGCCGCGAGCCGTGGGAGATCGCCGCCGCCGGCATCGGTCGCAAGTTCCAGAAGCCGACCGTGTTCGAGCAACTCAGCGTGTTCGAGAATCTGGAAGTCGCCATGCAGGCCGACAAGCGCGTGCGCGCGAGCCTGTTCGCCCAGCCGACCGCGGCGCAGCACCGGCAGCTCGACGAGATTCTGCATCTCATCGGCCTCACACCCGAGCGCGGCCGGCTGGCGGGTTTGCTGTCGCACGGCCAAAAGCAGTGGCTGGAGATCGGCATGCTGTTGATGCAGAACCCGCGCGTGCTGCTGGTGGACGAGCCAGTGGCGGGCATGACGCCGGGTGAGGTCGAGCGCACGGCCGAATTGCTCAACGCGCTGGCCGGCAAGCATTCGGTGATCGTGGTGGAACACGACATGGCCTTCGTGCGCGCCATCGCGCGCAAGGTCACCGTTCTGCACCAGGGCAGTGTGCTGGCCGAGGGCAGCATGGATCAGGTGCAGGCCGATCCCCGGGTGCAGGAAGTCTATCTGGGCGAGGCGATGGCATGAGCGCCGAACCCCTGCTGCGCATCGTCGGCCTGGAGCAGGCCTATGGCCAGAGCCGCATCCTGTCGGACATCGATCTCGGCATCCGCGAGGGCTCCTGCACCTGCATCATGGGGCGCAACGGCGTCGGCAAGACCACGCTGATGCGGACCCTCATGGGACAACTGCCGGCGCGGGCAGGCCGGATCCTCTTCGATGGGCGCGACCTCGCCGGTCGGCCGGCCTATGAGCGGGCGCGGCTGGGCATCGGTTTCGTGCCGCAGGGGCGGGAAATCTTTGGGCGGCTGTCGGTGGAAGAGAATCTGCGGATCGGCCTGCCCGCAGCGCGGGCCCGCGGGCGCGGCGTCCCGGAGCGCATCTTTGATCTGTTCCCGGTGCTGCGCGAGATGCGCCATCGCCGTGGGGGTGATCTGTCCGGCGGTCAGCAGCAGCAGCTCGCCATCGGCCGGGCGCTGGTGCTGCGCCCGCGCCTGCTGATCCTCGATGAACCGACGGAAGGGATCCAGCCCAACATCGTCGCCGACATCGGCCGCATCATCCGTCGCCTGAACCGCGAGGAAGGCCTGACCGTGGTCTTGGTGGAACAGAAGCTCGCCTTTGCCCGCAGCACGGCCAGCGATTTCCACATCCTGGAACGGGGGCGGGTGGTGGCCGGCGGCGTCATCGGGTCGTTGTCCGACGCACTCGTGCAGGCCCATCTCAGCGTTTGAGGCGGGCGTGCTGCGCGGGCCATCCCTCGGGGGCCGTTCAGGGGTTGCGCGGTGCGAACGGACGAACCCAGGCCTCATCGGCCAGGGGCGACGCGCTTCAGCCCGCAGCGGATGTCCTGCGGAGGACGGCCGCGGTATCGGCCGCCCCCGCGGCTATACTCCCTCTCGCCCGGCGTCGGGCGCCGCCGGAATGCTTGTCTTGACCTCTCGCCGCGTGCCGTGGGTGCTGCTCGTTCTCTATGGACTCGTCTGGCTGGCCTGCGCCATCCAGCCGCGCTACCCCGCCGACTGGCTACTGGAAAACGTGCTGGTCTTCGTGTTCGTGCCGCTGATCGTCTGGCAGGGCGCGCGGGCGCCGGTGTCGAATGGCGCCTACGCGGCCCTGTTCGTGTTTTTCTGTCTGCACGCGGTGGGCAGCCACTACACCTATGCCGAGGTGCCCTATGACCGCTGGTGGCAGACGCTGACGGGCGATTCGCTGAACGAGCTGCTGGGATTTCGGCGCAACCACTACGACCGGCTGGTGCATTTCGCCTATGGTCTGCTGGTGACCCCGATCTGGTTCGAAATTCTCCAGCGTGGGGTGCCGGGCGTACGGGGGATTTGGCGTGGACTCTTGCCGCTCAGCTTCATCATGTCGCACTCGATGGCCTATGAACTCATCGAATGGGCGGCAGCGCTATGCTTCGGGGGCGATCTCGGTCAAGCGTATCTCGGCACGCAGGGCGACGTCTGGGACGCGCACTGGGACATGTTCCTGGCCACGGCGGGCAGCATGCTGAGCTTGGCGGCGATCGCGTTGGCGCCGGGGGGCGCCGGTCGTCGGGCGAAACGGTGAGGTGCTGTGTCGTGGTCTGCGGCTGTTCCGGACTTGGCCGGCGGTGTGCCGAGCAGCGCCCGCCGGCCGCAGGAGGCCAGGATCAGGCTGGCTTGCGCGCCTGGAAGATCCCGTAGTGCCACAGGCCATCGTTGAGCGCTTTCCATTGCCGATGCACGGCGCGGATGTTGCCGTCCTGGGCCTTGGTGCGGATGCGCAGAAACATCAGCAGCTTGGCGCCCCAGCGCGACAGCACGGCGTACTGGTAGAGCCGTTTGGCGGACGGGCGGATGTTGTCGCTGGCGTCCTGCATCCCGATGTCGGTGAAGCCGGTCTGTTCCAGCGCGGCGCGGAAGGCGCCGCTGTAGGCGAAGGCCTTCACGCTCCAGCCCGAGGCCCATTCGTCCATGAGGGCCTGTTCCTCGGGCGTGAAGCGCGGACGGGCGGCGAAGAAGTCCGCCAGGATCAGCCGGCCGCCCGGCTTGAGCACGCGATAGGCCTCGCGGATGAAATCGGCCTTGTCCTCGGCATGGCACACCGATTCCACGGCCCAGACCACGTCGAAGCTGGCGTCCGGGTAGCCGGTCGCAACGAAGTCGCGCCGCTCGAAGCGGACCTTGTCCGTGACGTTGTGGCGCTTGGCGTTCTTGTAGGCCGCGTCGACCTGATGCGGGGTGATGGTGATGCCGGTGACCTGCGCGCCTTTCTCGCGCGCCAGCCAGATCGCGCTGCCGCCCACGCCGCAGCCGGCGTCGAGTACGGTGTCCTTGTCGGTGATGCCGGCGCGCTCCGCCAGGATCTGGTTTTCCCGCAGCAGGGCGTCGGACACGCCCTTGGTCGTCTCGTCCCAATAGCCGAAGTGCAGCGCCATGCACCGGTCCAGCCGCCACAGCATCCGGTAGTCGATGGCGCTTTCGTCGTAGTAGCGGACGATCGAGGCTTCGTAGTCCTTGCTGGTTCCCTGGCTCATGGCCTGCTGCTCCTGTGGCTCCGTGGGCGGTCGAGTGTGCCCGTCATGGGGCACGATTGCGAGACGATTATGGTGCATTCAGGGCGCATTCGCCGCGCCCTCGAGATAGGTCACCCCCGGCAGTTCACAGGCGCGGATCGCCCGCTGCAGCGCGTCGATCGCCGCGCGGCGTGGAAAACTGCGGCGCCAGGCCAGGGCGACGCGCCGCTGCGGCACGTTTGTGGCGAACGGCTTGACCTCGAGCAGGCCCGCCATCGCGGGAACGGCGAGTGCCGCCGTGCGCGGCAGCACGCTCACGCCGAGCCCGCTGGCGACCATCTGGCGCAGGGTCTCGAGGCTGGCGCCTTCGAAATCCTGCAGCGGACGGCGCTGCTGCTTGTCCGGCACACAGCGCGGGCAGGCTTTCAGAACTTGATCGCGGAAGCAATGCCCTTCGCCCAGCATCAGCACGTTTTCCTCGCCCAGATCCTCCGGCGCAATCGTGGCGCGCGCGCGCCAGGGATGCTGCGGCGGCGTGATGACGACGAAGGGTTCGTCGTAGAGTGCCAGGGTGTTCAGTACCGGGTGCTCATGGGGCAGGGACAGGATGATGACGTCCAACGCGCCCTGCCGCAGCCGTTCCGTGAGCACTGCGGTGTAGTTTTCCTCGATGACGAGCGGCATGTCGGGCGCGAACCGGGCGAGCGGGGCGATCAGGCGCGGCAGGAGATAGGGCCCGATGGTGTAGATGGCGCCGAGGCGCAGCGGGCCGCGCAGCGGATCCTTGCCGTCCTGGGCGATCTGGGTGATGAGGCGGGCTTCCTCCAGCACCACGCGGGCCTGTTCCAGGACGCGCAGGCCGATCGGTGTCGGCGCGACTTCGTTGCGATTGCGTTCGAACAGGGTCACGCCCAGTTCGTCCTCCAGCTTGCGCACGGCGACGCTCAAGGTGGGCTGGCTGACGAAGCAGCGCTCGGCGGCGCGGCCGAAATGCCGTTCGTGATCGAGCGCGATCAGGTAGCGCAGTTCGGTCAGGGTCATGGGCGCATCAGGCCATCTCGCCGGCCTCGCGCAGCCAGTCGCGGGGCTTGAGGTAGTCGCGGGTCAGCACGGCTTCCGCGCTGTCCGGCGCCGGGTGCCAGTCATATGTCCAGCGTGCCAGGGGCGGCAAGGACATCAGGATCGATTCGGTGCGCCCGCCCGATTGCAGTCCGAACAGCGTGCCGCGGTCGTAGACCAGGTTGAATTCCACGTAGCGGCCGCGGCGATAGAGCTGGAAGGCCCGCTCCGGCTCGCCGTAGGGGATGTCCCGGCGCCGCGCCACGATGGGCGCGTAGGCCGGCCAGAAATGATCGCCGACCTGGCGCAGGAAAGCGAAGCAATGCTCGAAGCCGCCATCGTTCAGGTCGTCGAAGAACAATCCGCCGACGCCGCGCGTCTCGCCGCGATGCGGGAGGTGGAAATAGCCGTCGCAGGCTGCCTTGAAGCGCTCGTAGGCATCGGGCGCGTACCCGGCGCAGGCGGCGCGCGCGGTGCGGTGCCAGTGCAGCACGTCCTCGTGGACCGGATAGTAAGGCGTGAGATCGAAGCCGCCGCCGAACCACCACACCGGCGCGGCACCCGGGCGCTCCGCGACGAACAGGCGGACGTTGGCATGGGTCGTCGGGACATGCGGATTGCGCGGATGAAAAACCAGCGAGACCCCGAGTGCCTGGAAGGAGCAGCCGGCCAGTTCGGGTCGCTGCGCCGTGGCCGACGGCGGCAGCTCGGTGCCATGCACGTGGGAAAAGTTGATGCCGGCCTGTTCCATGAGCGATCCGTCCGCGAGCACGCGCGTGCGGCCACCGCCGCCGTCGGGGCGCTCCCACAGATCTTCTTGAAAACCGGCGCCGCCATCGGCGGCTTCGACCGCGCTGCACAGGCGCGACTGCAGCTCCAGCAGATAGGCTTTGACCGCGGCGACATCGACTGTGTCGGTACTCATGGGGCTTCCTTCGAAGGACCGGGACGCAGGCAGCGCCCCGTGGCGAGATCGAAAATGGCCGTGGGACCGGCGAGACCGCCCAATCGGCCAGGCAGACAGGGCAGCGGTCCGAGCGTGCGCTGCACCGCCTGGCGGGAGCGCGCCGGCGGGTGGCCGCTGCGATTGGCGCTGGTCGAGACGATGGCGCCGCCAAAGGCCCGGCACAGCGCGCGCGCAGGTCCGTGAGCCGTTACACGCATGGCCAGCGTGGCGCGCCCACCGGTCAGGAGCGGATCGAGGCCGGGGCGGGCGGGGACGATCCAGGTGACCGGCCCGGGCCAGCTTGCCGCGAGCGGCTCGCGCTGCGCGGGGGTCAGGGGCGCCATGAAACGGCTCAGCTGGCTCATGTCGGCCGCGAGCACGATCAGCCCCTTGTCGGCGCGCCGGCTCTTCAGCGCCAGCAGCCGCTGCAGGGCCGTCGGCTGGTCGGGATCGCAGCCCAAGCCGAACACGCCTTCGGTGGGATAGGCGAGGATCGTCCCTGCGCGCAGCAATCGTGCTGCACGGCGCAGCTGATGGGGGGTCGGGAGCGCGTCAGCCCGCATCCGCCAGCGCCGTATCCTCGGCCGGCACCGCGTAGCCGCACTCCTTTTGCGGGCAGACCTTTTCGGTGCCGCGCCGCTTGGTGGTCTTGAGGGTCAGGATGGGCCAGCCGCATTGCGGACAGGGTTCTGCCAGCGGCGGATTCCAGACGGCGTATTTGCAACCTGGATACCGGTTGCAGGAATAGAACAGCTTGCCGTAGCGGGACTTGCGCTGCAGCAGTTCGCCCTCGCGGCATTCCGGACAGGCGACGCCGGTTTCGAGCGGCTTGACGAGCGGCTCGATGTGCTTGCACTGGGGATAGCTGCTGCAGCCGATGAACTTGCCGTAGCGGCCGTGCTTGATCTCGAGCGCCGAGCTGCATTCCGGGCAGACGCGCCCTTCCACGCGCTCGGGCGGGGCTTCCTCGCCCTTGTCCTCGAGGTTGCGGGTGTAGTCGCATTCGGGATAGCCGCTGCAGCCGACGAAGCGGCCGCGCCGGCCGAGGCGGATGGACAGCGGCTTGCCGCATTTCGGGCAGGCTTCCTCCAGCGCCTCGGTGGTGACCTCGGCGCGGGAGACGTTTTCCAGCGTCTCGTCGACTCGCTGCTTGAACGGCGCCCAGAAATCCTCCAGCACGGGCACCCATTCGCGTTCGCCGCGGGAGATGGCGTCGAGCTGATCTTCCAGTCGCGCGGTGAACTGATAGTCGACGTACTGGGTGAAATGCTGGGTCAGGAAGCGGTTGACGATGCGGCCGACATCGGTCGGCACGAAGCGCTTGCGATCCAGCACCACGTACTCGCGGTCCTGCAGGGTGGAGATGATGCTGGCATAGGTGGACGGCCGGCCGATACCGAACTCCTCCAGCGCCTTGACCAGTGTGGCTTCGGAAAAACGCGGCGGCGGCTCGGTGAAATGCTGGTCGGTCCGGATGTCCGCCAGCGGAATCGCTTCGCCTTCGGTGAGCGGCGGCAGTTCCCGGTTCTCGTCCTCGTCGCTCTGTTCGTCGCGCCCTTCCTGGTAGACCGCGATGAAGCCGGGGTGCACGAGGGTCTGGCCGGTGGCCCGGAAGCGCCCGGCATCGCCGGCGGCGAGGGTGGCGCCGACGGTATCGTAGGTGGCGTGCAGCATCTGGGAGGCCAGCGTGCGTTTCCAGATGAGGTCGTAGAGCTTGGCCTGATCGGGGCTCAAGGCGCGCCGCAGGGTATCGGGCGCGCGCGCGATCGCGGTGGGCCGGATGGCTTCGTGCGCTTCCTGTGCGTTCTTGGCGCGGGTCTTGTAGATCCGCGGCTGGGCGGGGATCTGGTCCTTGCCGTAGCGCTCCCCGATGTAGGCGCGGATCTCCTCGACGGCGTCCTGCGCCAGCGCGACCGAGTCGGTGCGCATGTAGGTGATGAGGCCGACCTGCTCGCCGCCCAGATCGATGCCCTCGTAGAGCTGCTGCGCGATCTGCATGGTGCGCTTGGCCGTGAAGCCCAGCTTGCGCGCCGCTTCCTGCTGCAGGGTGGAGGTGATGAAGGGCGCGGCGGGGTTGCGTTTCTTCTGCTTGCGTTCGACACGCTCGATCGTCAGCGCGCCCTGCGCTGCTGCGAGCAGGTGTGTGCGCACCGCATCGGCGCGGGCAGCATCGGTGATCGTGAATTGCTCGATCTTCTCGCCCGCAAATTCGATGAGCCGCGCCGGGAAACGGTGCGCGCCCTTGCTCGACTCGGCTTCGACGGTCCAGTATTCGCGCGCCTCGAAGCGTTCGATTTCTTCCTCACGCTCCGCGATCAGCCGCAAGGCCGGGCTCTGCACCCGGCCGGCCGACAAGCCGCGGCGCACCTTGCGCCACAGCAAGGGCGACAGGTTGAAGCCCACCAGATAGTCCAGCGCGCGTCGTGCCTGCTGGGCGTTGACGAGGTCGGTGGAGATGTCGCGCGGGTGCTTCATCGCCTCGGTGATGGCGCGCTGGGTGATCTCGTGGAACACCACGCGCTGCACGGGCTTGTCCTTGAGCAGCCCTTTCTCCGCCAGAAACTGCTGCAGATGCCAGGAAATCGCCTCGCCTTCGCGGTCCGGGTCGGTGGCGAGGTAGACGACATCGGTCTTGTTGAGCGCGCTGGCGATGGCGTCGAGATGTTTGCTGCTGCGCGCGATGGGCGCGTACTTCATGGCAAAGCCGTGTGCCGGATCCACGGCGCCTTCCTTGGGCACCAGATCGCGGACGTGCCCATAGGAGGCCAGGACCTGAAACTCCTTGCCGAGATACTTGTTGATGGTCTTGGCTTTGGCGGGTGATTCGACGATGAGGAGATAGTGACTCATGGGCACGCATTCTGGGGTGGCTGAGATTCCGGCTGGCGGCCGGCAACCACCCCCCGGGGCAGGCGCAGGCGGTGCCGCGTATCAGTGGAACAGGCCGACCTGCTCCTCGAACATGAAATCCTCCATCCAGGCGTAGGGGCCTTCCTGCCCCGGCATGTTGAACAACACCATCAGCACGACCCACTTGACCTGTTCCAGATCGATGTCGTCCTCATCCAGCGCCATGATGCGTTCGATGACGATTTCGCGATGCAGGGGCGTGAGGATGCCGTTCTGGCCCAGATAGAGCAGCAGGCCGCGCATCTCGGTGTCCAGACGTTCCATTTCCGGCTCGGAAAACACCCGCACCGATAATTCCTGGCCGACCGGGGCGCAGGCATCGCTGTCCCGATGGGCGGCCAAGGCGTCGAGCCACTCGAAGGCTTTGTGAATTTCCCCGTCACGGAAGCCGGCGGCTTCCAACTCTTCCGTCAGATCGTCCCGGTCGGCATCCAGATCTGCTTCCTCGTCCATGTAGTGATCGAACAAGTAAATCAGCACATCGAGCATGCTTTCTTTCATCAACTCTCCCCGTCATCCGCGCAGCCGTCCGTAGCGACCGCCTGGCAGGACCTCCACAAGTCCCTGCAATTCCATGGTCAGGAGCATGGAGGAAAGCGTTTGCGGCGTCAATCCGGCCCGTTCCACCAGCTCATCCAGGCTGGCCGGCGCATGTCCCAGCGCGTCTAGCAGCGTCTGCATCCCGGGATCGGGGTGGGGTGCCGGGCCCGGCTGCACCTGAGTGGCCTGATCAGACTGCGGTCGTGCGATCTGAGCGGGGAGTTCTTCGAGAATGTCGGCGGCGGATTCGACCAGTTTGGCGCCTTGCCGAATCAGCGCGTGACAGCCGCGCGCCAGCGGGTTGTCGATGCTGCCGGGAATGGCGAAGACATCGCGGCCCTGTTCGGCTGCGAGCCTCGCGGTGATCAGAGACCCGCTGCGCAGGGCCGCTTCGACCACCAGCGTCCCCAGCGTCAGTCCGCTGATGATGCGGTTGCGCCGCGGAAAATGAGCCGGCAGGGCAGGCGTGCCCGGGGGCCACTCGCTGACCAGGGCACCCTCGGCGGCCAGTTCTTCGGCGAGCCGGGCATGACTGCGCGGATAGACCGTGTCCAGGCCGGTGCCACATACCGCCACCGACAGGCCGCCGGCCGCCAGTGCGCCTCCGTGCGCGGCGGCATCGATGCCCACGGCCAGACCGCTGGTGACGATGAGTCCGTAGCGAACCAGATCGCCGGCGAAGTCGGCGGCCATGCGACGCCCGTTGCCACTGGGATTGCGGCTGCCGACGATGGCCAGCGCGGGCTGGCCGAGCACTTCCGGGTCGCCCTTGACGAAGAGCAGGGGCGGCGCCCCCGGCAGGACGGCGAGCCGTTCCGGATAGGCCGGATGGCCCAGGCAAAGCAGGTGGTGCCGGGGTCGTTCAAGCCAGCGCAGATCGGATTCGACCAACGGCCAGTTCGGGCAACGCAGTTGGGCCCGCAAGGCCGCCGGAACACCGGCGTCGGTCCAGCCGGCATCGCCAGCCGCCAGCACCTGCACACAGCTGCCGAAGTGTGCGACCAGTCGCCCGAAGGTGATCGGACCGACACCGGGCAGACGCAGCAGCGCCAGCGCCGCTGCGCGTTCGCGCTCAGGGCTCGCGCAGTCCGTCATGAAGGCGTGGCGACACGGTCACCGATCTTGATGCTGCGGGTGCTGCGCACGATCAGGCCTTGGCTGACCGACTCGGACACGTGGAAGATGAGCACGGCGCCGATGACGCGTTCGGGAAGCGCCACGGTGCCGCCGCGCACCGGATCTTCCATCCGACCCTCCGCGCCGTATACGATGAGGACGTGGCCGACTTTCAGCCCGGCGCCGGTGCCCACGCTCACGGTGACCGATTGATGTTGGCCGGCCTGTGAAATGGCGTCGGTGAGCAACAGGACGCGTCCGGAGACGGCCTGGCTGGGCGTGCTGGGCAGGAGATCGGGGAGCGTGACCGACTCGGGCACGGCGAGCAGGCGTTGTTTCGCCCGGATTTCCCGGCGACTCTGGATGATGAGCGCTTCGGCCGGATCGCCGGCCTGCAGGATGCGCGCGCTGCCCAGGACGTCCACCTGATAGCCCAGCAGCTTGCGGGTGTCCGGATCGCGGAGCGCGCTGCCGCTTTCGGTGACGATCTGGAACACGGTGCCGGCGGGCGCATCCGTGCCGCGAACATAGATGCGGTCACCCGAGCCCATGATCAACTGTTCGGCATTGAATGCCCGCAACACGTAGGGGCTCTTGGTCAAGGTCTTGGGATCGACCGATGCGGTCTCGCTGAGAAAAGGGGCGATGCGTTCGTAGGGCAGCGCCGGAATGGCCGTTTCGACGGGTTCGCGGCGGATGGTGGGGACCCGTCGCTCGACGGGCAGGGGTGGCTCGACCGGCTGGAGCCTGAGCTGACCGTCGATCATGGCGACTTCGAGTTCATCGCCGGGATAGATCCGGTGCGGATTGCGAACCTGAGGATTGGCACGCCACACCTCCGGCCACCGCCAGGGATCGCGCAGGAAGCGTGCCGCGATATCCCACAGGGTGTCGCCCCGCCGCACCACGTAACGAGCGGGGCGATCCTCGCGCCAGACCACGGGGACCGTGGCGGCCGGCGCGGTCGCCCCCCCGGTTTCGTAGGGGATGGCCTGCGCGTCCGTGGACGCGGACCGCAGTTCCGGCGGCGCCAGCGGCGCCCGCGGCGCGTCGGCGGGGGGCGTGGAATGGGTACAGGCGGCGATCACCGTCGCCAGGGCGGCGGCAAACAGTCGCGGAACCGGCCGCGGGGGATTTTGCATCGACACGGCATCCCTCTTGCGTGCGTGCCCTTTTGGCAAAGGGGTATACTGAAAGGGCAAATCCGGCGCCCCTGCTCGAGATCCGATCAGCGGTGCCGATGAGGTTAACGACGCGATCGCCGCCGACTTTACGAAGACGCCATGGCCACACTCGAGATTCTGCATTTTCCCGATCCCCGTCTGCGGCGCCGGGCGCTGCCGGTGCCGCAGGTCGACGATGCCGTGCGACGCATGCTCGACGACATGCTGGACACCATGTACGACGCCAAGGGCGTCGGTTTGGCCGCCACCCAGGTCGACATCCATCTGCGCATGCTGGTGGCCGATGTCTCCGATGAGCGCAACCAGCCTTTGTATCTGGTCAACCCCGAGATCGTTGCCCGCGACGGCCTTCAGGAGAGCGAGGAAGGCTGTCTCTCGGTGCCGGGTGTCTATGAACCCGTGCGGCGCGCCGAGCAGATCCGGGTGCGCGCGCTGGGGCGCAGGGGCGAGCCGCTGGAATTCGACGCGGACGGCTTGCTGGCCGTCTGCATCCAGCACGAGATCGACCACCTCGACGGCAAGCTGTTCGTCGATTACCTCTCCGAGCTCAAGCGTCAGCGCATCCGCAAGAAGCTGCAAAAGCAGCAGCGCACCGCCGAACCTGCGGGCATCGCCGGCTGAGTCGGGTTCCCCGGCCGCGACGGGCTTGTTGCGCCTCGCGTCGGTATCTCGCCGGATCGCGGACCGTGATGCGTCTCTTGCCGTCCCGCCGACCGCCTCTCCTCCCTGAACGGAACCTGCATGCGTATCGTCTTTGCCGGCACCCCTGAGTTCGCCGTCCCCACGCTCGAGGCCCTGCTCGCCAGCGGCCACGACCTGGCCGGCGTCTACACGCAGCCCGACCGCCCCGCAGGGCGCGGCCGGCAGGTGCAGGCCTCGCCGGTGAAGATGCTGGCCGCCGCCCAGGGGCTCGCGGTCTTTCAGCCCGGGACGCTGCGCGATCCGGCCGCGCAGGCGGCGCTCGCGGCGCTCGCGCCCGACCTGATGGTGGTGATCGCCTATGGCCTTTTGCTGCCGCAGGCGGTGCTCGACCTGCCCCGGCTCGGCTGCGTCAATCTGCACGCGTCCCTCTTGCCGCGCTGGCGTGGCGCCGCGCCGATCCAGCGCGCCATCCTGGCCGGTGACACCGAAACCGGCATCACCCTCATGCAGATGGATGCGGGGCTCGACACCGGCGCCATGCTGATGCGCCGCGCCTGTCCCATCGGTCCGCATGAAACCGCCGCGGAGTTGCACGACCGGCTGGCCCGGATGGCGGCCGAGGTGATCACGCAGGCGCTGCCGGCGCTGGCCGAGGCCCGTTTGACGCCCCAGCCGCAACCCGCCGCGGGCGTGACCTACGCCGCCAAGCTGGACAAGGCAGAGGCCTGGATCGACTGGCACCAGAGCGCCCCGGCGATCGACCGGCAGATCCGCGCCTTCAACCCCTGGCCGGTGGCCCAGACCCGGCTCGGGGATCAGGTGCTGCGCATCTGGCGCGCCCGGCCGGAACCGGACCATCCGGAAACTGCCGCGCCGGGGACGGTCGTGCAGGCGGACCGGACGGGCGTCGCGGTCGCCACCGGGGCGGGTCGGCTGTGGGTGGAGCAGGCGCAGTTGCCCGGCGGCCGGGCGCTGCCGGCGGTCGAGCTGGCGCGCGGGCGGGCGCTGCCGGGGGTCTGTCTTGGGCGCTGAGGCAGGCGCGCGGTTGCGCGCCGAGGCCGCCCGGGTCGTTGCTGCCGTGGTGCACGGTGGCGCTTCGTTGAATGCCGTGCTGCCTGGGGCCCTGGCGGCAGCGGCGCCGGTCGAGCGCGGCCTCCTGCAACAGCTTTGCTACGGCAGCCTGCGCTTCGGTCTGCGCTATCGCGCCGTGCTGGCGCAGCTCATGCCCCGGCCGCTCAAGGCGCGCGAAGCCGACCTCGAGGCGCTGCTGTGGGTGGGCCTGCATCAGATCGATGCGCTGGGCCTGCCGTCGCACGCGGCCGTGCATGCGACCGTCGGCGCCTGCCCCCTGCTCGGCAAGGCATGGGCGCGCGGGCTCGTCAACGGCGTGCTGCGCAATGCGCTGCGCGAGCCTGCGCGGCTCGATCCCGAGCGGATGACCGATCCGCAGGCGCGCCATGCTCATCCGGCCTGGTTCATCGCGCAGCTCCAGCGCGACTGGCCGGCGCAATGGGAGGCCATCCTCGCGGCCAACAACCGCCAGGCGCCGATGACGCTGCGTGTCAACGCCCGCCACCTGGACCGTGTGGCCTATGCCGAGCTGCTGCAGGCGCAGGGCCTTTCCAGTCGGCCGGCACCGCACACCGAGGCGGGATTGACGCTCGAACACCCGGTGGCGGTCGATCGGCTGCCCGGCTTCACGCAAGGCTGGGTGAGCGTGCAGGACGGCGCGGCCCAGCTCGCGGCGCCGCTGCTCGATGCCGCGCCCGGCATGCGGGTGCTCGACGCCTGCGCGGCGCCGGGCGGGAAGACGGCGCATCTGCTGGAGCGCACCGCCGACATCGAGCTCGTCGCGCTGGACGTGGACGCGGCTCGCCTCGGGCGTGTCCGCGAGACGCTGGACCGGCTCGGGCTCGCCGCCGAGATCCGCTGCGCCGATCTCGCCCAGCCCGGCCAATGGCACGACGGCCGACCGTTCGATCGCATCCTGCTCGATGCGCCCTGTTCGGCGACGGGTGTGATCCGGCGTCACCCGGACATCAAGCTGCTGCGGCGCGAGACCGACATCGCCGCTCTGGCCGCGCGTCAGGGTGAATTGCTCGAGGTTGCCTGGGGGTTGCTGGCGCCAGGCGGGGTACTGCTCTACGCCACCTGCTCGGTGCTGCGCGCCGAAAACGAGGCCGTCATCGCGGCCTTCATGGCGCGGCATCCCGACGTGGCGGCCGATGCGCTGGCCCGATCCTGGGGTCGTCCGGCGGGCGTGGGGCGGCAGATGATGCCGGGCGAGGATGGCGCCGACGGCTTTTTCTACGCCCGTTTGCGACGGTGCATCCCATGAACGCAGGGCATCCGAGCCCGCATGATGGCCGCGGGCCTCGCGGCGCGGTCAGAACGCGACGCGCAGGCCCAGGTCGTAGAGGGCCGCGTCGGCGCTGACGCTCGCCCCTGCCTGCAGGCCCAGCGGGCCGTAAACGGACCAGACCCCGCCAGCCCGCAGGATCGCCTCGTTGTCATCGAACAGGCCAGCCTGATAGAGCGCGGCGATGTTGAGCTCCAGCATCGCTTTCGCCATATAGCGCACGCCGGCCCCCACGCGGAAACCGTCGTCCTTGCCGTCCTCGAATCGATCGGGGGTATCGACGTCGCGGCGCAGCCAGGCACCTTCGGCGAAGAAATCCATGTCCTCGGCCACCGACTGGCGGTAACCCCCGCCGATGACCAGGTCGGAAAAATCGACATCGCCGCCATCGGCTTCGAGATAGGCGTTCTCGATGAGGCCATAAAAGTGGTCGGCAAAGCCCAGCGAGATCCGCACCGCCGGCCCGTCGAATTCATCGTCGAGGGTCTCGGCGCCGCTCCGGTCGAGCATGCGGTAGCCCAGATCGACGTAGTCGTAACCGATCGGCTGCGCCTGCGCCATGCCGGCCGTGAGCAGCAACACCGCACCGATCCATTGCTTCTGCTTCATGAGATCCCCCAAAAGAAAAAAATCGCCTCGTCCGGCCCGTCATCAATCCTGTGTTGCCGCCCGCGCCCGCGCGATGGCGGCCCGCACCTGCTCCGGCGCGGTCCCGCCGTATACGGCCCGTGCCGCGAGCGAACCCTCCAGCGTCAATACCTCGTAGACATCGGCCCCGATCAGCGGGCTGAAGGACTGTAGCTGGGCGAGGCTCAGCGCCGAAAGGTCGCAGCCTTCGCGCACCCCCAGGGCCACGGCCTTGCCGACGACCTCATGGGCATCGCGAAAGGCGACCCCCTTGCGCACCAGATAATCGGCCAGATCGGTCGCGGTGGCAAAGCCCTGCCGCGCGCTTTCCCGGCACCGGTCCCGCTTGACGGCGATCGCCGGCACCATGTCGGCAAAGGCGCGCAGGCAGCCGGCCAGGGTGTCGATGGTGTCGAACAGCGGTTCCTTGTCTTCCTGATTGTCCTTGTTGTAGGCCAGCGACTGGGCCTTCATCAGGGTCAACAGCGCCATCAGGTGGCCATAGACGCGCCCGGTCTTGCCTCGCACCAGTTCCGGCACATCCGGATTTTTCTTTTGCGGCATGATCGAGGAGCCGGTGCAGAAGCGGTCGGGCAGCTCGATGAAGTCGAACTGCGCGCTCGACCAGAGCACCAGCTCTTCGGAAAACCGCGACAGGTGCATCAGGATCAGGCTGGCGGCGGCAGTGAACTCGATGGCGAAATCGCGATCGCCCACCGCGTCCAGCGAATTCTCGCTCACCGACGCAAACCCCAGTTGTTCGGCGACGAAATGACGGTCCAGCGGATAGACCGTGCCGGCGAGCGCCGCCGATCCCAGCGGCAGCACGTTCACGCGCCCGCGGCAATCGGCCAGCCGCGCACGATCCCGAACCAGCATGGCGTGCCAGGCCATCATGTGGTGACCGAAGGTGACGGGCTGGGCGACCTGCAGATGGGTGAAACCGGGCATCACGGTCTCGGCCTCGCGCTCGGCCAGATCGAGCAGCCCCGCCTGCAGGCGCTCCAGCTCGGCGCCGAGACCGTCGATGGCGTCGCGCAGGTAGAGCCGGATGTCGGTCGCGACCTGGTCGTTGCGCGAGCGGCCGGTGTGCAACTTCTTGCCGGCCTCGCCGATGCGGGCCACGAGGCGGGCCTCGATGTTCATGTGCACGTCTTCGAGCGCCACCGACCATTCGAAGCGACCGGCCTCGATCTCGGCGCGGATGTCCTCAAGTCCGGTCACGATCTGCGCCAATTCGGCCTCGGTCAGCACGCCGATGCGGGCCAGCATGCGGGCGTGCGCGATGGAGCCGGCGATGTCCTGGCGATAAAGCCGTCGATCGAAGCTCACCGAAGCCGTGAAGGCTTCGACGAAGGCATCGGTGCCTTCGGTAAAACGGCCGCCCCAGGGCTTGGCGGAAGATTGCGGACCACTCATGGGGGCTCCATTGCAAAAGGCTGCGCGGGCGGTCGCGGGCATCAAAACCCCGGCCATCCTGCCGATAAGGCGGATTATATCGGGCTCCTACTCGCGCATCATGCCAGACAGAGACAGATCGGCTTTGCTTACGGGTGATCCTGCCGGTTCTTCTCCGGCGCGGGACGGGTTCTTTCTGCCCGATCTGTGCGATATGCGCCGGCTGCTGGGGGTGGTGCTGAGCGCCCAGATCCTCGCCTTCGTGCTGACGCTGGTGATGTCGCCGGTCGATTTCTGGTTGCAGTTGAGCCGGGTTTCGCTTTTTGCGCAGGCCGTAGCGCTCCCGGCCTGTGCGCTGTCCTGCGTCCTGCGGACGCCTTTGGCCCGAACGCCGCTGCCGGTTGCCAGTGCCGCCATGCTCGGCATCGTCGCCGTTCTCGCCATGGCGGCGGCATGGGTGGGGCAGCGGCTGTCCGGCGACGCCGGATCCTGGCCCGCCCGTCCCTGGCGAACGCTCCTGCAGCCGGCCCTGGTTGCCGTCCTGCTGGTCGGGGTCGCGCTGCGCCACCTCTACGTCCAGCACGCACTCACCCAGCGGCTGCGCGACGAACTCGGCTGGCGTATCGATGTCCTCCAGGCGCGCATTCGCCCGCACTTCCTGTTCAATACCCTGAATACGATCACGGCACTGGTCCGCAGCCGGCCGAATTTGGCGGAGACCGCGCTGGAGGACCTCGCGGACCTGTTTCGCGCCAGTCTGGAGCGGCCCGGGCGTTTCGTCACGCTCGCCGATGAACTGGCGCTGTGCCGGCAATACATCGACCTCGAAACGCTGCGGCTGGGAGCGCGGCTGAACGTGGAATGGGATCTGGGCGCGGTGCCGGGTGAAACCCTGATCCCCGCGCTGAGCCTGCAACCCTTGTTCGAAAACGCCATCTATCACGGCATCGAGACGTGTCCGGGAGGAGGCACGATCCGCCTGCAGGTCGTGCACGAGGGCGACCTGATCACGCTGACGATGCGCAATCCCCGTGGGGGACCGCCGGAAAAGCGGCGCGGATTGGCGTTGGCCAACATCCGGCAGCGCTGGGCGCTCTGCTTCGGCGAGCAGGCGCGATGGCAGGTTCGCCAGGACGCTGCCGCCTACGAGGTCGTTCTCGTGTTTCCCTGCCGGATGCACAGCAGCGGGTGGGAGGCGGGCGAGCGATGAACATCCTGATCGTCGACGATGAAGCGCCCGCCCGCCTCCGGTTGCGCCAGCTGATCGGCGAGTTGCCCGAGCATCGGGTGGTGGGGGAGGCGGATGACGGCGAGGCGGCACTGGCGGCGTGCAGGCGCGAGACGGTGGACGTCGTGCTGCTGGACATTCGCATGCCGGGGCGGGACGGTCTGGAGATCGCCCGGCAGCTGGCGGATCAGCCGCGCGCGCCGGCGGTGGTGTTCGTGACGGCCTTTGCCGAACACGCGGTGGACGCCTTCGAGGTGCAGGCATCCGATTACCTCGTCAAGCCGGTACGACGCGAACGACTGGTTCAGGCGCTCGCGCGTGCGCAAGCGCGTGTGGACCTGCCGTCCGCAAGGTCCGCAGCGCCCGTCGCAACCGCTCGCGACCATCTCAGTGCGCGGCTCGGCGCCGTGGTGCGCCTCATCCCGGTCGATGAGGTGCGGTATTTCCGGGCGGAGCAGAAGTATGTGACGGTCCGCGATGGTGCCGGTGAGTGCCTCATCGAGGATACGCTGAGCCGGCTCGAGGCGGAGTTTGCCGGGCGCTTCGTGCGCGCGCACCGCAATGCGCTGGTGGCCGTGCGCTTTCTGCAGCGCCTGCAGCGGCAGGGGCTCGGGTATGGACTGTGGCTGCAAGGTTGCGCCGAGCCGGTGGCCGTGAGCCGACGCCACCTGCCCGTGATCCGGCAGGCGCTACGGACGCGCTAGCGCGGGCAATCATTGCGGTGCGGGGGCCGCCCTTCTACGATGCGGGCTCCTTCCGGCCCATCAGGAACGCTCGCATGTCCGACCGAGTCTTGCGCATCGCCACCCGCCGCAGCCCGCTGGCGCTGTGGCAGGCCGAGCACGTTGCGGCGCGGCTGAAAGCGCTGGACCCGGCCCGGGAGGTGGCGCTCGTGCCGATCAAGACCCAGGGTGACCGGATTCTGGATGTGCCCCTGGCCAAGATCGGCGGCAAGGGCTTGTTCATCAAGGAACTGGAACAGGCGCTGCTGGACGGCGTGGCCGATCTGGCCGTGCATTCGATGAAGGATGTGCCTGCCGAATTACCGGCGGGCCTCTGTCTGGCCGCACTGCTCGCCAGTGCCGATCCGCGCGATGCGCTGCTCAGCCGGCATCCGGGAGCCTGGGCGGGTCTGCCGGAGGGCGCATGGGTCGGCACCTCCAGCCTGCGCCGGCAATGCCAGCTGCGGGCCCAGCGTCCCGACCTGAGGTTCGCCTTCCTGCGCGGCAATGTCGGGACCCGGCTGAGCAAACTCGATGCGGGCGATTTCGATGCCATCGTGCTGGCCGCGGCGGGGCTCGACCGGCTCGGGCTAGCCGAGCGCATCAGCGAGCGGCTGCCGCCCGAGATCAGCCTGCCGGCGGTCGGGCAAGGGGTGATCGGCATCGAATGCCGCGAGGACGACGCAGACCTGCGGGCGTGGCTGTCGCCGCTGGAAGACCCTTCCAGCCGGCAGCGCGTCACGGCCGAGCGGGCCTTGAACGCCGGGCTGCACGGCGGTTGCCAGGCACCCATCGCGGCGCATGCGCGGCTCGACGGCGCGGCGCTGGTGCTCGACGCGCGGGTGGGCGCACGGGACGGCGGTGTGTTGGCCGACCGCATCGAGGGCCCGGCGAGCGCGGCCGCATCCCTGGGGCATGCGCTGGCCGAGGCGCTGTTGGCCCGCGGCGCCGATCGACTGCTGCGCGAATGGGGGGCGCTCGAGCCGTGATCGCGACCGCCCCGCTGGCCGGCCTGCGCGTGCTGGTGACGCGGCCGGCGCATCAGGCGGCGGGCCTGTGCCGGCGCATCGAGGCCGCCGGCGGCGTGCCGGTGCGCCTGCCGATGATCGACATCGCTCCCCCGGGGGATCCGCAAGCCGCGCAGCAGGCCCTGGACGCCGCGCTCGACGCCGATTGGCTCATCTTCACCAGCGCCAATGCGGTCGATGGCGCTCTTGCGTTGCGACCGGCCCTGCTGGATCGCAGCCGCGCGCGCATCGGCGCCATCGGCCCGGCCACGGCCGCGGCGCTGGCCCGAGCCGGGCGCTCGGCCGATCTGGCCCCCATCGGGGATTTCCGCAGCGAGACCTTGTTGCAGCATCCCGATCTGGCGCAGGTGGCAGGGCGGCGCGTGGTCGTCGTCCGGGGCGAATCCGGGCGGGCCCTGCTGGGCGACACCTTGCGCGAGCGTGGTGCCCGGTTGACCTATGCCGCGGTCTATCGACGCCTGTGTCCGCTCATCCCGGCGGCCGATGTCGAGCGCGCATTGACCGTGCCGCGCGTGCCGGAGCTTCTGGTCTTCACCAGCCCGGATGCGCTCGCCCATTTCTTCGCGCTGGTGCCCGAGGGGCCGCTGCGTCAGGCCGTGCGGGCGTCGCAAGTAGTGGTGGTGAGTGAGGCTATGATAAAACAGGCCGAAAAAATGGCCTTCGTGCCGCCGCCGGTTCGGGCCCCACCGGATGAGTCAGGGCTGGCGGACGAACTGATACGGTGGGCGCAGCGAGCAACCCCGCCCGTTCCGCCCCCGGTTCCGTCGACATAAGGAAGTCGCAATGCCTGAATCCGTTCCCCCGGTGGCACTGAGCAACGGTGACCGAGCCGTGTCGAGATCGCGTCGCATGCTGGGGTCCATGATCCGTTTTCTGCGCGCCGTTTTGCTGCTGGCGATGGTGGCGGCCATCGTCGTGCTCTTCGAGCAGGTCAGCGACATCAACGGGATTCGGGCGGCATTCGGCGATCGCCTCGATGAAGTCCGCACCCGCGTCGCCGAATTGCGGGCCGCTCAGATGCCGGCGACGGAGGTCGAGCGTCGACTGACCGCCTTGCAGACCGAGCTCCAGGCAACCCGGGAGCAGGCTCAGGCAACGGCGCGGCAGGTCGATCCGGTGCTGGAATTGTTGCGCCAGGGGCGCCCGGCCTGGTATCGCGCCGAAGCCGTGTATCTGATGCAGATGGCCAATCAGGCCTTGCAACTGCGTGGCGATGCCGCCGCTGCCCTGCGAGCGCTCTGGTTGGCCGACAGAAATCTCGAGACGCTGGGCGATCCGCGGCTGTTGGGTGTGCGCGAGACGCTGGCGCGGGAAATGGCGGACCTGCGCGCGCTGCCCACGGTCGATGTGCCCGGGATTTCGCTGCAGCTGTCCACCCTGGCGGGCAATGTCGAGCAATGGCCGCTGCGCCGTCACGTTCCCCAGCGTTGGGCGCCGAGCGGGACGGATGCGCCGGCAGCCTCGTCCGATGCAATGTGGCAACAGTGGCTGGCCCAGTTGCGCCGACTCGTCGAGATCCGCCGCGCCGAGGGGCCGATCGCGGCGCTGGCATCTCCGGAGCTCGAACGGCTGCAGCGGCTGCAGACCATCCTGCAATTCCAGGCCGCCCGGATCGCCCTGCTGCAGCGGGATGCCGCCACGTTCCGGGCAGAGCTCGGCGGCGCGCTCGGCAGCATCGACCGCTTCTTCGACGCGGCCGATCCCGCGGTCGGGACGGCGCGGCAGCAACTCGAAGCCCTGCGCGAGATGCCCATCGATCCCAAACGTCCCGACCTTTCCGCATCCCTGACGCAGTTGCGCGCCCTGGAAGCCCAGATGGTGATGCCATGAGGTGGGCGATTCTGCTGCTGGCGCTTCTGGGGCTCGGGACGGCGGCGGGATTGCTGCTGCAGGACGACAACGGCTACGTGCTGCTCGCCTGGGGCGGTTGGACGGTCGAAACCTCGCTGGTCACCTTCGGGGTCCTGACACTGCTCGCGCTGACGGTGCTGGGGCTGCTGTGGCGGCTGCTGGTCGCGCTGTGGCGGCTGCCGGGCCGTCTGCGCCGCCGCCGGCACGTCCGGCACATGGCCCGGGCCCGCGCGGCGCTGCACACCGCCGTCCTCGATCTGCAGGCGGGCCGCTACGCCTTCGCGGAGAAAGCCCTGGTCAAATACGCCGAGGCGGAAGCGCCCGGCGTGAATTACCTCCTTGCGGCCCGCGCCGCCCATCGCCAGCAGGCACCGCTCCGGCGCGATCGCTATCTCCGGCAGGCCTTCGAGGCGGACGTGTCTGGGCAGTCCGCGGTCCTGATCGCCCAAGCCGAGATGCAGCTCGACGATCAGCACGACGAGCAGGCGCTGGCGACCCTGTCGCTGCTCGATGCCCCGGCGGTGGAGACCCGCCGGCTGCAGTTGCTGGTGCGATGCCATCTGGCACGCCGCGACTGGACCGCACTGCGAGGCCTGCTGCCGCGCCTGCGCGACTTCGGCGCCCTGCCCGCCGATGCCCAGCGGCGACTGGAAGTTCAGGTCTTTGCCGCGTCGATGGCGATGGCCGTAGAGCGCGGCGACGTGGGTGCCCTCGAGGCGGCCTGGACGGACGCCGGGCGCGAGTTGCGCCACGAGACGCCGCTTGCGCTGGCCTATGCGCGGGGCCTGGCGCACCTGAACCAGGCCGCTCAGGCGGCCGAGGTCATCGAGCAGCATCTCCGGACCCATTGGTCGGAGGAGATGGTCGATCTCTACGGTCGCCTGCACGCCGGGCTACGGGCGCGGCCGCTGGAACAGATTCAGGGGTGGATCGGTCAGTACGGCGAGCAGCCGGTGCTCCTGCTGGCGGCGGCGCGCCAGTGTCGTCATGAGCGCATCTGGGGCAAGGCGCGGCAATACTACGAGGCCGCGCTGGCGGCTGCTCCGGATGCCTCGGCCTATCAGGAGCTGGCGGAACTGCTGCTGCAACTCGACGAGCCGGCTCAGGCCCAGGAACTGTTCCGGACGGGCCTCGTGCGCCTGAATCGGAGCGGCGCGCTGCCGGCCGTCTTTTCTGGCGATGTCCCGATTCTGCCACCTGGCTAGCCGAACGGCCCCGACTCTTGCGCGCCCACCCATCGAAGCGAACGGATCGACCACAGACCGCCATGAATGCCAGCCTGACCTTGACCGCCAGCTGCCCCGATCAGGTCGGTATCATCGCCGCGATCAGCGGCCTCGTTGCCGAGCATGGCGCGAGCATCACCGAAGCGAGCCAGCATTCCGATCCGGTGACGCGCCATTTCTTCATGCGTTACGAGATCGACGCCACTCGATTGCCCTTCGGCAAGGCGGGGTTCGAGCAAGCACTGCGTCCGCTGGCCGAGCGATTCGGCATGGACTGGCAGGTGTCGTCTTCGCAGGCGCCCTACCGGGTGTTGATCCTCGTCAGCAAGCAGGATCACTGCCTGTCCGACCTGCTCTATCGGTGGCGCCGGCGGGATTTCATCTTCGATCTGGTCGGCGTGGTGTCCAATCACGAGGATCTGCGGGCCGACGTGGAACAGGCCGGAGTGCCGTATCACCACGTGCCGGTGACGCCCGGGCGCAGGGCGGTGGCGTTCGAAGCGATCGAGCGCCTGTTCGAGGATACGCGTGCCGATGTCATGGTGCTGGCGCGCTACATGCAGATCCTGCCGGGCGAACTGTGCGCCCGCCTGCCACACCGCATCATCAACATCCACCACAGCTTCCTGCCGTCTTTCGTCGGGGCCAGTCCCTATCGTCAGGCTTACGAGCGCGGGGTGAAGATCATCGGGGCCACCTGCCACTACGTGACCGAGGAACTGGATGCCGGGCCGATCATCGAGCAGGACGTGATGCGGGTGCACCACGGCGACTCGGTGGAGCGCATGGTCGCCCTGGGGCGCGACGTGGAGCGCGCCGTGCTCGCACGCGGCCTGCGCTATCACGTGCAGGATCGGGTGCTGGTGCACGGCAACAAGACCGTGGTGTTCCCGTGAGCCGTGCCGGCATCCGGATCGGCTGGGCGAATGCGTGGCCTTGGATGCTGCTCCTCTGCGCATCGCCGCCGGCCGCGCGGGCCGACTGGAACTACGAGCTGGGCTATCGTTTCGCGCACGTCGATGGCGCCGCGCCGGCCGACGTGTCCTACAACGCCGATCTGCAGGGCGTGCACCTCGCGTTTCGTGAGGCGGTGCGGGGCTGGCGGGGCGAACTGGCCGGGGGTTATCAGGTGGGCAGCGCCGATGTGGCGGCGCCGGGACAGGCGCTCGACACGTCCGATGAGACGGCTTGGGAAGCCGAATACCGCATCGGGCCGGAGATCACCCCGAATGTGTGGGCGTTCGGCGGCCTGGCGCATCGGCGCTGGGACAGCGACGCCCAGAACGGCGATCTCGAGCGGCGATTCACCTACTCGCCCGTCGGGCTGGCCGTCGCACTGCCGGCTGCATGGCAGCTTTTCGGCGAATTCGCGCTCGAGTATTGGGCCGTGTGGGATGTCGACGTGGAGACGGCCGTGGCGGGCGGCGCGCTGCCCGATGCCGGGTCCGGATGGCGCGTCGCGGCCAGCCTCGCCTGGCCGTACGGCGCCGGGCAGAGTCTGCTCGTCAACCCCTATTACGCCGACTGGGAACTGGACGGCGGCCTTCAGTCCAACGGCGTCGATGCACAGGTGGTCGGCGTCAACCTCGGTCTGCGCTGGCGCTGAATCCTCGGTCAGGCGATCAGCCTCCCTCGCGGCGCCGGCGCGCCCGCGCCTCCCCGCCGCCAACACAAAAAAGTTGTACAAACACGAACGCCCGTTGCGCCGCTGCGCGCCTGCATACCCGCGCCGCGCCCTGCAGCAACCTCTGAGCGCCCTCGATCCAGCGTTTGGCGCGACCATCGGCTCGCGCCTGCATCGGATTTGCACAAAAGTTTGACACGTCCGCGGCCGTCATGTACAAGTATTGTACACAGACGATGCGCGCCGGCTCCGCGGCCACCGTCGCCTGAAGGTCCGGTCGCACAAGACCCTTGAGGGAGGGGAGCCATGAACATCGCCATCGTCGGTAGCGGAATCTCGGGCCTTTCGGCGGCATGGATGCTGGCGCGCCAGCACGATGTGACGGTGTTCGAGCAAAACGACTATCCCGGCGGGCATACCCACACCGTGGATGCGCCGAGCCCGAGTGGCACCCTCCCGGTCGACACCGGGTTCATCGTGTACAACGAAGCCAACTATCCGCTGCTCACGGCCCTGTTTCGCCACTTGCACGTGGCGACCCGGGACAGCGACATGTCGTTCGGGGTGTCGATCGACCAGGGCACGCTCGAGTACGCCGGCGACAACCTGCGCACGCTGTTCGGTCAGCGGCGCAATCTGGTCAACCCCGCCCACTGGCGACTGCTGACCGAGATCCTGCGCTTCAACCGCCTCGCCCGGGCGCTGATCGATGACCCCGCTCTGGAAGCCCAGACGCTCGGCGATTTCCTCGATGCGCACCGGTTCGGCCTCGCCATGCGCATGCGCTACCTGCTGCCCATGGCGGCAGCCATCTGGTCCTGCCCGCCACAGACCATGCTGGGCTTTCCCGCGGCCAGCTTCATGCGCTTCTTCGACAATCACGGCTTGCTCGACGTCCGCAACCGGCCGCAGTGGCGCACGGTGGTGGGCGGCAGTCGCAGCTATCTGGCCAGACTCACGGCCGGCATCGAGAGCCGCATCCGCCTCGGTCGCACGGTGCGCTGCGTGCGGCGCGACGAACGGGGGGTGACCGTCGTCGACGGACAGGGCGAGACGCACCGCTTCGATCAGGTGGTGCTCGCCTGTCATGCCGATCAGGCGCTGCGGTTGCTGGAGCAGCCCGATATCTGGGAGGAGCGTCTGCTGGGCGCCTTCCCCTACCAGTCCAATCGGGTGCTGCTGCATTCGGACGCGCGCCTCATGCCCCGACGCCGGCGGGTCTGGTCGTCGTGGAACTACCTCTCCGGCGCCGATGTGTCGGGTGAGCGCGCCGTGTCGGTGACCTACTGGATGAACCGCCTGCAGGGCCTGCCCGACACGCGGAACTATTTTGTGACCCTCAATCCCCTGAGCGAGCCCGATCCGGCGTCCGTCTGGGGCGAGTATCACTATGAACATCCCGTGTTCGGCGCACGCGCGATGCGCGTCCAGCCCTTGCTCGATCGCATCCAGGGCCGTCGGCGGACCTGGTTCTGCGGCGCCTACGGCGGCTATGGCTTTCACGAGGATGGCCTGCGGTCGGGGCTGGCCGTCGGTCGTGCCTTTGGCATCGCGCCCCCCTGGGAGATGGCGCTGCCCGAAATGCACGGCGTGGCGACGCCCGGTCAGGCGCCGGCCGCCGCAGCGGTGTCCGGCGCAGTGCAAGCCGCAGCGCCATGAACAGCCGTGTGTATCGTGTGCTCGTCCGCCATACGCGGCCCGGCGGCTTGCGCTACCGGTTCGCCTATCGATTGTTCAACGTCTGCCTCGCGCTCGAGGAACTCGATCGTCCGGGCGGCCCGCGCCTGTTCTCGCACAATCGCCCCAATCTCGTCAGCTTCCATGACCGCGATCACGGCCCGCGCGACGGCACGCCACCGCGGACTTGGCTGACGGCGCTGCTGGCGCGCCACGGCATTGCGCTGGCGAACGACGACCGCATCCGCGTGCTGTGTTTCCCGCGCGTGCTGGGCCTGAGCTTCAATCCGCTGACGCTGTGGTATTGCCACGACGTCCGCGGGCGGCTGCGGGCGATGGTGTGCGAGGTTCACAGCACCTTCGGCGAAAGCCACTGTTACGTATTGGCCGACGCGGCGGGCGATGCCCTGGATCTCGACGCGCCACCTCCTCAGCGCAAACAGCTCCACGTCTCGCCGTTCTTCCCGGTGTCCGGCGAATATCGCTTCCGTTTCGAGGCGCCGCGCCGCAGCGTCGCCGCCTGCGTGGGCTACTGGAAGGACGGCGATCTGGCGCTGCTGGCCGAATTGTACGGGGAGGCCCGCTCCTGGTCGGATCGGGCGCTGCTCGCCGAGGTGCTGAACATGCCTTGGGCGGGCCTGAAGGTCTTGGTCGCCATCCATTGGCAGGCGCTGAAACTGTGGTGGCGTGGCGCCCCGGTCCATCCCCAGCCGCCGATCGTGTCCACTGCAAGGAGTTCCTGATATGTCCAGCCAGCCGCCCATCGTCCTGCAACGTGGCGCCGCCTTGCCCGCATTGCCCTGGTCCCTGCGCATCCTCGCCCGACTCCTGGCCAAGGCCGAGCACGGACGGCTCGACCTGCGCCTGCCCGATGGACGGGAGATTCATGTCTGCGGTCATCGACCCGGCCCGCACGCGACCCTGATCCTCAACCGGCCGCGCCTGATCGGGCGTCTCATGGCGGGCGGCGACACCGGCCTGCTGGAATCCTACGTGGACGGCGACTGGGATACGCCCGATCTCACGCGCTTCCTGCTGTGGGGGGCGGCGAATGAATCCTGCTTCGACGGGGTCGCCGACGGATTCCGGCTCTGGCGCGCGCTGCGCACCCTCCAGCATTGGCGCAACCGCAACACGCGCGCGGGCAGCCGGCGCAACATCGCCGCGCACTACGATCTGGGCAACGATTTCTATTCGCTCTGGCTCGATCCGACGATGACCTACTCGAGCGCCTTGTTTGCCTCGGACTCGGACACGCTGGAACAGGCGCAGCGGCGCAAGTACCAGCGCCTGATCGACCGCCTTCAGATCGGCGCCGAGCACCATGTGCTGGAAATCGGTTCGGGTTGGGGTGGGTTCGCCATCCAGGCTGCCGAGCGCACGGGCTGCCGGGTCACCAGCGTCACCCTGTCCAGCGCGCAGCTCGAGGAAGCCCGCCGCCGGGCATGGCGGGCGGGCGTGGCCGACCGGGTGAGTTTCGAACTCATCGACTACCGGGACCTGACCGGCGCCTACGACCGTATCGTCTCCATCGAAATGTTCGAGGCGGTGGGTGAACGGTACTGGGCCGAATACTTCCGTCAGGTGCACGATCGGCTGTTGCCCGGCGGGCGCGCCGGCATCCAGGTGATCACCATCGAGGACGGCCGCTTCGACGACTACCGGCACAGCGCCGATTTCATCCAGCGCTACATTTTCCCGGGCGGCATGCTGCCCTCGCCCGAGCGCTTCTTCGACTGCGCTGCAGGAGCCGGGCTGGTGCGCGACGATGTCCTGACTTTCGGGCACGATTACGCCCGTACGCTGGCGCATTGGGACCGCGCCGTGCACGACCGCACCGACGCCCTGCGCGAACTCGGTTACGACGCCCGCTTCCAGCGTCTGTGGCACGCCTATCTCGCCTACTGCGAGACGGGCTTCCTGACCGGCCGCATCGATGTGATGCAGGCCGTCCTCGCCAGGCACTGAGGCATGACCGGCGATCCGGCGCACCGCGTCCCGGCCCGGGTGCTCGGGGCCTTTTCCGCCATCGGCTTGCCCATGGCGGCGCTGGCCATCCCGTTGCTGATCTACCTGCCGCCCTATTTCAGTGATGAGTTGGGGCTGGGGCTGTCGGTCGTGGGGACGGTCTTGCTGGCGGCCCGTCTTTTCGACGTCGTCAGCGACCCCGCGGTCGGCCTGCTCAGCGACCGGGTCCGCACCCGCTGGGGTCGGCGCCGCCCCTGGATGATCATTGGACTGCCGCTGACGCTGCTGGGTACGGGCTTCCTGTTCCTGGCCCCGGTCGGCGTCGGTTGGGGCTATCTCTTGGCGTGGAGCCTGGTGGCCACGCTCGGGTGGACGGCATTGTCGCTGCCGCACAATGCCTGGGCCGCAGAATTGTCGACCGACTATCACGAGCGGGTCCGCATCTATGGGGCCGGCCAGGCCTGTGCCATCGTCGGCACGGTGCTGGGGGTGCTGGTTCCGGGGGTGATGCAGGCCGCGGGGGCCGACCGGGGTACGGCTCTGGCGGTGATGTTCGGCTTCGCGCTCCTGACCTTGCCCGCCAGCATCTACTGGCTGTTGCGGGAGGTGCCCGAGCCGGCACAGCCGGACGGCGACGTGCCCTGGGGCAAGGGGCTGCGCCTGCTGGTCGACAATCGCCCGTTTCGCCGCCTGCTGGCCGCCTACCTGCTGAACGGGATCGCCAACGGCCTGCCGGCGAGCCTGTTTCTCCTGTTCGTGCAGGCGCTCATCGGCGACGAACAGACCGCGGGGGTGTTGCTGCTGGCTTACTTCGGCGCCGGCTTTGCCGGGTTGCCGCTGTGGATCGGTCTGGCCCGCCGGGTCGGCAAGCATCGCGCGTGGTGCATGGCGATGCTGTTCACCTGCGCGATATTCATGGCGGTGCCTTTCATCCAGCCTGGGCAGTTCTGGTTCTTCCTCGCCGTCTGCCTGCTGACGGGTCTGACCGTCGGGGCCGACCTCGCGCTGCCCTCGGCCATGCAGGCGGATGTGATCGATCTGGATACTGCGCAAAGCGGCAATTCGCGCGCGGGCCTGTTCTTCGCGCTCTGGGGGATGGCGACCAAGGCCGCGCTGGCCCTGTCGGTGGGCCTCGCCTATCCCATTCTGGATTGGGCGGGACTGGATGCGCGCGGGGACAATACGCCCTTTGCGCTGATGACGCTGGCCCTGCTCTACGGGGGTGTGCCGGTACTGATCAAGCTTGCGGCGATCGCCCTGATGTGGCGATTCCCGCTGGCCGAATCGGATCAGCGGGCGGCGCGCCGGCAGATCGTGCAACCGGCCTGATGGTTTCGAAAGGAGATAGATCGATGTCGGCAAGAAGAAGTGTTCGAGTTCTGGTGATGGTCGGGCTGCTGGCCCTCGCCGGCTGCGCGGGCGTCAACCCGAAGGTCTACCAAGGCAGTGAACCGGCCTTCGCCGTGGAGCGCTACTTCCAGGGGCAGACGCGCGCATGGGGCATGTTTCAGGATCGCTCCGGCGCCCTCAAGCGCAGCTTCGTGGTCGACATCGACGGGAAGTCGGTCGGCGACGAGTTCGTGATGACCGAGGATTTCGTCTACGACGACGGCGAGAAGCAGCGCCGCATCTGGCGCATTCGCCGGCTGGACGCCCACACTTACGAAGGGCGCGCCGACGATGTGGTCGGGGTGGCCCGGGGTATCGTTTACGGACGGGCACTGAACTGGTCCTACACACTGGCCTTGCCCGTGGGCGGCCGCACCTATCATGTGCAGTTCGACGACTGGATGTACTTGCAGCCGGATGGCGTCTTGCTCAATCGGGCGCGGATGAGCAAGCTCGGCGTCGAACTGGGCCAGGTCACCCTGGCGTTTCGCAAGCCGTGACGGGCACGGCGATGTCAGGAGTTTGGGCCGCCCGGCAGCAACCGTTCGAGGAGATCGCTCAGTTGGCGGACGTGGATCGGGACCTGTCCCGGTCCCGGCCAGCGATGCCCCGGTCGATTGAACCAGATGGTCCGCAACCCGGCCGCCCGCGCGCCCGCCACGTCGCATTCGGGATCATCGCCGATGTGCAGCGTTTCCTCGGGGGCCACGCCCAGCGCCTCGCAGGTGAGATGGAAGATGGCGGGGTGCGGCTTCGCCATGCCGGCACTTTCGGCGCTGACCCGGATGCGGAACAGGTCGGCGAGGCCGGTGGCGGCGAGATCCACATTGCCGTTGGTGATGCTGGCCAGCGCGAACCGCGCGCCCAGGGCGCGCAGTACCTGCGCGGCATCGGTGAAGGGAGTGACGGCATTGCGGGCCGCGATGAAGGTCCCGAACGCCAGTTCGGCCGCCTGTGGCGGGTCTCCGGCCGCGTGCGCGGCTTCGCGCAGCACCGTCATGCGCAGGGCGGTGACGTGATGGGCCAGTTCCGGTCGTTGTGCCGCCAGCGCATTCATGCGCCGCCTGACCTCGCCCGCAGGCAGGCGCTGCGCCATGGCGGGGAAGTGGCGGCGCAGGTAGCCTTCCATCCGCGCTTCGGCGGCGCGGATGACCGGGCCGATCTCCCAGAGGGTGTCGTCCAGATCGAAGGTGATTGCGCGCAAGGGTGGAGCGGGGTTCATGGCCGCACAGCTTACGCGAGATGGAGGGTCCACGCCCCGGCGCACCGGCGCGTGGCGCGACCGCCAGCCGTCACGGTGCTGCGCAGCGGACATCTTCCGGTAAACTTTTTTGCGTGCCCGCAGGGCATGCCCATGGGCAGGAGCTGTAGCTGAGCGTGGCGCGAAATGGCACCTCTCCGGCGGATCAGGAATTGTTCCCCATCCGTACGGTTTCCAACCTCACCGGTGTGAACTCGGTCACCTTGCGGGCCTGGGAGCGTCGTTACGGCCTGGTTCGGCCCCGCCGGACGGCCAAGGGGCACCGGCTTTACAGCCGGGAGGACATCCAGCGCATCGAGCAGGTGCTCGGATTGCTCGATCGCGGCATTGCCATCGGGCAGGCGCGGGCCGCTCTGGATTCCCAGCCACGGTCCGACGCTGCCACTGCGCCTCCGGCGGTCGACGGCGGGGTATGGGCCGGCTATATCGCCCGCATGATCCTCGCCATCGCCGCCTTCGACGAGAAGGCCCTGAGCGGGGTCTACAACGAAGCGCTCTCGCTGTATCCCGTCGAGGTGGTCAGTGCTCAACTGATCGTGCCCTTGCTGGAGGAAATCGGCCGGCGCTGGCAGACCGAAGCGGGCAGCGTCGCCGAAGAACACTTCTTCAGCGTGTTCATGCGCAACAAGCTGGGTGCGCGCTTTCATCACATGGCGCTGGACACGAGCGGCCCGAAACTCCTGTGTGCCTGCCTGCCGACGGAGCAGCACGAACTGGCCTTGTTGCTGTTCTGCCTCGGGGCGCTCACCCGCAACTACCGCATCGTGCTGCTGGGCGCCTCAATGCCCTTGGCCGACCTGCCGCTTGCCGCGCGCCGTTCCGGCAGCGAGGCCATCGTGCTGGCGGGTTCGGTGGGTGCCTACTGGCCGGCATTGGAGGCGGATCTCGCGGCCCTGGTGAAACGCGTGACGGTGCCGGTGCTGATCGGCGGTCACCTCTCCAGCCTGCATCGCGATGCCATCGTCCGTGCCGGCGGGATCGTGCTGGGCAGTGACATGCCGCAGGCGTTCCGCAGGCTTGCGGAGGTGCTGCAAGGCGCGGCCTGAGCCGGGTGACTCGGGCGATCGGCACGGGACGCGGCGTGCCGGCGCGGGAATTGAGCTGCACGATGACTGCGGTTATGCTGGCGCGACCCGAGCGGGTCGCTCAAGTTCTTGCTGGCGTAGCTCAGTTGGTAGAGCAGCCGATTTGTAATCGGCAGGTCGCGGGTTCGAATCCTGTCGCCAGCTCCAGCGCCTTTCACCAGAAACCCATCGTCCAGGGATCGCCGCAGCCGCCGGTGGCCACGGCCGGCGGGTGCGGATGCGGTTCAGGGGCCAACCCTCCGGGCACCCGCAGTGCCGGACGGGCGCGATATCTTTTTTTGCCATCGGGAAATCGAACATGACGACGGGGCTTCGATACGGACGGACGCTGCTGCTGGCAGCCGCTTTTTTGACCGGCTGCAGCGCGGAGAAAGCCGACGCGCCGCCCGAGCGTCCCGCCGTGCTGATCACCACGGCGACGGTCGAGGCGCGCACCGTCGAGGAACTCGAGCGATCGCTCGGACGGCTCGAATCGGACGTGGACCCGCGCGTCGCGGCCGAGGTGTCGGGGCGTGTGCTCAGCATCGCCGCACAGGCCGGGCAGGCGGTGCGCCAAGGCGAGGTGCTGGCCCAACTCGACGCCGCTGACTATCGGTTGGCGGTGGAGCGCAGCGCTGCCGATCTCGACCGACTGTCGGTCCTGGCAGCGCAGCAGCAACGGCAGGTCGATCGCTATCGTGCCTTGGTCAAGGAAAATTTCTTCTCCGTCAACGCACTGGATGAGGTCGAAACCCAGCTCGCGGCGACGCGCGCCCAGATGGCCGTCGCCCGGAGCGGGCTCGCGCAGGCCCGCAACAACCTCGATCGCACGCTCGTGCGCGCGCCGGCGACCGGGGTGATCGCGCAACGGCTGGTCAGCGTCGGCGACTATGTCGGGGCCGGCAACCCGCTGTTCGAGCTCAACACGGACCAGTCCCTGCGCGTGGTGATGCCCTTCCCGGAAGTGCTGGGCAGCCGGCTCGCGGTGGGCCAGACCCTGCGCCTGTCGGCGCCAGCTGCGCCTGAGGTTCGTCTGGAAGCGGCGGTGACTGAAATCCGCCCGGTGATCGGCGCACAGAGCCGTGCGATCGAGGTGCTGGCACAGGTGCGCAATCCCGGCGGCTGGCGTGCCGGCGGCAGCGTCAACGGCGAAGTGGTGCTCAAGCGTCGCGAGGGCGCGATGGTCATTCCCCCACTGGCGCTGGTGCGCCGACCCTCGGGCGCGGTGGTCTACGTGGTCGTGGGGGATGCGGTCAAGGCGCGCGCGGTCGAACTGGGCGTGCGCTCAGCCGACTTCATCGAGGTCGTCAAGGGACTCGAGGTCGGCGAGACGGTGGCGGTGGAAGGCTCGACCTACCTGAGCGATGGTGCGAAGGTCCGCCGCGCGCAGGAGCAGGGCGCATGAATCTGCCGGAGTTGTCGATCCGCCGGCATGTGCTGGCGTACATGCTCAACGCGGTGCTGGTGCTGTTCGGCATCATCGGCTTTCGGGATCTGGGTGTGGACCGTTTTCCGAACGTGGACATCCCGGTCGTCACCATCACCACCATCCAGCCCGGTGCCAATCCCGCGGTGGTGGATGCCAGCATCACCAACATCATCGAGCGGCAGGTCAACAGTGTCCCGGGGATCGACAACATCCGGTCGAGCTCGACGCCGGGCGTGTCGGTGGTGGCCATCAACTTCGAGCTGGCAAAAGATGTCGACGTGGCCTTCAACGAAGTGCAGGCCAAGGTCAACCAGGTCCTGAACCAGTTGCCGGCGGACGCCGATCCGCCCATCGTGGCCAAGCTGGAGACGACCTCGCAGCCCATCCTCTGGCTGGCATTGCAGGGCGATCGCACCGAACAGCAGCTCAACGTCTACGCCAACAACGTGCTGCGCAAGCAGCTCGAAAATGTCAACGGCGTGGGCGAGGTCCGCATCGCCGGCTCGCGCGAGCGTACCGTGCGGGTCGAGGTGGAGCCGGCGCGTCTGGCGAGTTACGGCCTCACCGTGCAGGATCTCGTGCAGGCGTTCCAGCGCGAACACTTCCTGCTGCCGGGCGGATTCGTGGTGGGCGAGGGCACCGAGGCGCTGCTCAAGCTGGATCTGGAATATCACGATCCTGTGGCGCTGGGCGAAATGGTGGTGGGCTACGCCGAGGGGGCGCCCATCCGTCTGCACATGGTGGCGCAAGTGGTCGACGGCCTGGCCGACTTTCGGCAGTTGGCCCGCTACAACGGCGCGCCCACGGTGGGTCTGGGGATCGTCAAGATCGCGGGCAGCAACAGCGTGGCGATCATCGACGAGATCAAGCATCGCCTCGAGACCGAGATCAGTCCCCAGCTCCCGCCCGGCATGACCGTGTCGGTGGCGACCGATACCTCCACCTTCATCCTCGAAATGGTGCATGCCCTGCAGGAGCACCTCATCACCGGCACGCTGCTGGCGGCGGCCGTCGTGCTGCTGTTCCTGCGCAATTTCCGCTCCACCCTGATCATCGCGGCGGCCATCCCGGTGTCCCTGATGGGCGCCGTGGCGGTGATGTACTTCTTCGGTTACACCTTCAACGTCGTGACGCTGCTGGCGCTGCTGCTCCTGATCGGGGTGGTCGTGGACGACGCCATCGTGGTGCTGGAGAACATCTACCGCCATCGCGAGGAACTCGATCCCGATCCGGTGAGCGCCGCGATGAACGGTACTCAGGAGGTGATGTTCGCGGTGCTCGCCGCGACCTTGTCCCTGGTCTCCATCTTCGTCCCCGTGGTGTTCATGGGCGGGATCGTCGGACGCTTCTTCGAATCCTTTGCGGTCGTGGTGGTCTTCGGCGTGCTGGTGTCCTGGTTCGTGGCGCTCACCCTGACCCCCATGATGTGCTCGCGCTACCTCAAGGTCACGCACGAGCACGGGCGCGTGTTCAACGCCTTCGAGCGCATGTTCCGCCGCATGGAGTCCGGCTATCGCCGACTGTTGGGCGCGTCCCTCGCGGCGCCCTGGACGGTCCTGCTGCTGTCCGGCCTCGTGGTGCTGTCGAGCGGGTATTTCTTCACCCACGTGGGCGGGGAGTTCGTCCCGGAGGAAGATGTCGGGCAACTGTTCGTCCAGCTCAAGACACCGCTGGGCTCGAGCATCGAGTACACCGACAGCCGCCTCCGGGCGATGGAAGCGATACTGGGCGAGGAACCCGCGGTGGTCGGGTACTTCACGGCCATCGGTCTGGGGCAACAGGGGCAGGTCAATCAGGCGGTGGCCTTCGTCACCCTGAAGCCACGCGGCGAGCGCGACCTGTCGCAGCAGGAGTTGGGGGCGCGGCTGGCCGCCAAGGCAGCGGCGATCCCGGGCGTGCAGGCCTTCGTTTCCGAGGTGCCGGCGTTTGGCGGCGAGCGGGGCGAGCCGCTGCAACTCGTCCTGCGCGGCCGCAACCTGGCCGACGTCGCCCGCTATGCGGAACAGATTCGCGAGCGTCTGCTGGCCACCGCCGGCATGGGCAGCGTCGATCTCACCTTGCAGCTCGATCTGCCGCAGGTCGAGCTCGACATCGACCGGGCGCGCGCGGCAAGCCTTGGCCTGTCCACTCTCGAGGTGGCCCAGGCCGCCAACATTCTGGTCGGCGGCTTCGACGTGGCCCGCTACAACGACGATCCGGGTGACGGGGAGCGCTACGACCTGCGCTTGAAGGCGGGTGACGGCGCCTACGCGACGCCTGAAGACCTGCGGGAGATCTTCCTGCGCAGCCGCGCCGGTGAACTGGTGCGGCTGGATACCGTCGCTGCCGTCCGGCAGTCGCTGGGTCCCGCCGAGATCGGCCGTTTCGATCTCAACTATGCCGGTTTCTTCTTCATCAATCCGACCATGCCTCTGGCCGAGGCGGTCGGCAAGGCGGAGGCGATCGGCGCCGAGATCCTGCCCTCGGGCTACAGCCTCGACCTGACCGGTCAGGCCAAGGAATTCGAGGACACGGCCGGCTACATGGTGTTCGCGCTGGTGGTCGCGCTGATCCTGCTGTACATGGTGCTGGCCAGCCAGTTCGATTCCTTCCTGCAGCCGCTCATCATCATGGTGGCGCAGCCGCTGGCCGCCATCGGCGGCGTGGCGGCGCTCTGGCTGCTGGGCTACACCCTCAACATGTTTTCCATGATCGGCATGCTTCTGCTGGTGGGGCTGGTGGCCAAGAACTCCATCCTGCTGGTGGATCTCACCAATCAGCGGCGCATCGAGGGAGTGGCGCTGCAGCAGGCGCTGATGGACGCCTGTCCGGTGCGCCTGCGCCCGGTTCTGATGACCTCGCTGACGGTCATTTTCGCGCTGCTGCCCGCCGCCCTGGGTCTGGGAGCGGGCGCAGATACGAACGGCCCGCTGTCGGCGGCCGTCATCGGCGGCATGATCACCTCGACCGCGCTGACGCTGATCGTGGTGCCGGTGGTGTATCTGCTGGTCGAGCGCATGAAGGAGCGTCGGGGCTATCGGCCTGCCCCTGGCATGGAGTCGACACATGGATAATCTGATGCGCAAAGCGCAGGGGGCGCTGGTCGGTCTGGCGCTGGGTTGGGGCATGACCGTGCCCGTTCATGCCGAGGGGCTGTCGGAGATCTATCGTCTCGCCCAGTCGCGTGACGCGATCTACACCTCTGCGCGTTACCAGTTGGAAGCGGTGCAGACGCTCAATCAGCAAGCCCGCGGCGTACTGTTCCCGAGCATCGATCTGAACGGCGGCGTGAACCGGAGCTGGCTCGAGGTCGACAGCCAGCCGGTCGCCTTTCCCGGGCCGCCGGGAGCGCCGCCCACGCTGATCGACCAGAGCGGCGAAACGACCAACGCCGAAGGCTGGAACTACGGGGTGACCCTGCGGCAGCCGCTTTTCGTGGCGGAGGCCATCTTCCGCTATGGGCAGGCCAGGCGGCAGGTCGCCTTGGCCGAAGTACGGTTCGCGTTGGCCCGACAGGACCTCATGCTGCGCACCGCGGCGAGCTATTTCGACGTGTTGCGTTCCGGCCAGGCGCTGGCCGCGGGCAACGCCGAACTCCGCGCGCTGGAGCAGGAACTCGCCCGGGCGCGGCGGTCTTTCGAGGTCGGTACCGCTGCCATCACGGATCTGAACGAAGCCCAGGCCCGTCATGATCTCGTTGCGGCGCAGGTGCTGCAATACCGAAACGACGAGGCGATCGCGCGCGAGGCGCTCACCCGCATCATCGGGCAGCCGGTGCCGCCGTTGAAGGCTGTGCGCGCCGAGTTTCCGCTCGAGCAGCCCGCGCCTGCGGTGCAGTCCGAATGGGTCGCCCAGGCACGGCAAGCCAATCTGTTCCGCGTGGCCAGCGGTCTGGGTGTGGAAGTGGCGCGCGCGGAAGTGCGGGCGCGGCAGGGGGCTCGTCTGCCGACCGTGTTCCTTACCGGCGACTACACCGTGCAGGAGTCCCGGAATCCCAGCTTCGGCGGACAGGTCGCGCGGACCGAGACCGACAACCGGGTGGTCGGGCTCCAGGTCAGCGTGCCGCTGTTCCGCGGCGGGCTGCTCAGCGCCCAGGTCGATGAGGCGGCGGCACTCTACAACCAGCGCAAGAGCGACTTCGTGGACGCCGACCGGGCGGCGGAGTTTCAGGCCAGTCAGGCCTATCTGCAGCTGACCACCGCCATCGCGCAGGTCCGCGCTTTCGAGCAGGCCGTCAAATCCAGCGCCATTGCCTACGAATCCGCGCGGCGCGGCCGCGAAGTCGGGGTGCGGACGGCGGTGGACGTGCTCATTGCGCTGCAGCAGGTCTACGCGGCCCAGCAGAATCTCGACGGTGCGCGCCTGGCCTATCTGCTGGGTCGGTTGAATCTGCAGGCCGCCGCCGGCTCGTTGACGCCCGAGGATCTGGTCGTGATCGACCGGTATCTCGATGAGGCATCCGCTGCGGCGAGCCCGATCCGCGTCGATGGGGTTTGACATAGCGGTGCGGGCCGAAGATAATTCGCTGCTTGCGTTTTGGAGGGGTTCCCGAGCGGTCAAAGGGAGCAGACTGTAAATCTGCCGGCTCTGCCTTCGTAGGTTCGAATCCTACCCCCTCCACCAGAATTGTCGTTAGAGGTCGATCGCGGGCGTCCGCGGGTGTAGTTCAATGGTAGAACCTCAGCCTTCCAAGCTGATGGCGTGGGTTCGATTCCCATCACCCGCTCCATTGCGCCGGATCTGGGTGTGACTGGTTGATGCAGGGCCCATATAGCTCAGTCGGTAGAGCACTTCCTTGGTAAGGAAGAGGTCACCGGTTCAAATCCGGTTATGGGCTCCACAATTTTGGAGAAAGCCTCTCCTTGGCGCAATGAGGGGCTTTTCGCGTATTCGATTTTCTTCGATGGAGACAGCCGCGCATGGCCAAGAGCAAGTTTGAGCGTACGAAGCCGCATGTGAATGTGGGGACGATTGGTCATGTGGACCATGGGAAGACGACGCTGACGGCGGCGCTGACGAAGGTGTTGGCGGAGAAGTTTGGGGGTGAGTTCAAGGCTTACGACCAGATTGACAATGCGCCGGAGGAGCGTGCCCGCGGGATCACGATTGCGACGGCGCACGTCGAGTATGAATCGGACGCGCGGCACTATGCGCACGTGGACTGCCCGGGCCATGCCGACTATGTGAAGAACATGATCACCGGTGCGGCGCAGATGGACGGCGCGATTCTGGTGTGCTCGGCCGCGGACGGCCCGATGCCGCAGACGCGCGAACACATTTTGCTGGCGCGTCAGGTGGGCGTGCCCTACATCGTCGTCTTTCTGAACAAGGCCGACATGGTCGACGACGCCGAGCTGCTCGAGCTGGTCGAGATGGAAGTGCGCGAGCTGCTCTCCAGCTACCAGTTCCCCGGCGACGACACCCCGATCGTGGTGGGCAGCGCGCTGAAGGCGCTGGAAGGCGATCAGAGCGACATCGGCGTACCGGCCGTGCTGAAGCTGGTCGCGGCGATGGACGACTACATTCCCACGCCCGAGCGTCCCGTGGACGGCGCCTTCCTGATGCCGATCGAAGACGTGTTCTCCATCTCCGGTCGCGGCACCGTGGTGACCGGTCGTGTCGAGCGCGGCATCGTCAAGGTGGGCGACGAAGTGGAGATCGTGGGCATCCGCGACACCCAGAAGACCACCGTGACCGGCGTCGAGATGTTCCGCAAGCTGCTGGATCAGGGCCAGGCCGGGGACAACGTCGGCGTGCTGCTGCGCGGCACCAAGCGTGATGACGTCGAGCGTGGTCAGGTGCTGTGCAAGCCCGGCTCGATCAAGCCGCACACCCAGTTCGAAGCCGAGGTGTACGTGTTGTCGAAGGAAGAGGGCGGCCGTCACACGCCGTTCTTCAACGGCTATCGCCCGCAGTTCTATTTCCGCACCACGGACGTGACCGGCGCGGTGGATCTGCCGGAAGGCGTCGAGATGGTGATGCCCGGCGACAACGTCAAGGTCACGGTGCAGCTGATCAACCCGATCGCCATGGAAGAAGGCCTGCGCTTCGCGATTCGCGAAGGCGGCCGAACCGTCGGCGCCGGCGTGGTCTCCAAGGTATTGAAGTAAGGCCGTTGAAGGTCTTCGGGAGGCGGCATAGCCACCTCCCACGAGTTTAGGCCAGTAGTTCAATTGGTAGAGCACCGGTCTCCAAAACCGGGGGTTGGGGGTTCGAGTCCCTCCTGGCCTGCCATCTTAAAACTTGCAGTCGTGGACGCAATGGTGCCCGAAGCATGTCGAGTCATTCGATGAACGTCGAAGCGGAATCGCCCAATCGCGCCGTGGAATCCGCCAAGTGGTTGGCCGCGGCCGCCTTGGTGGGCGCCGGCATGGTGGGTTTCTACTATTTTCCACAGTGGCTGCTGATTTTTCGCATTCTGATCTTTCTGGTCTTCGTCGGCGCCGCCTTGTTCGTTGGCGGTCAGACCCATCTGGGGGGTCGGCTTGCCTCGGGCGTACGCGATGCCGTTCGCGAGGCCCGCAAGGTGGTGTGGCCGACCCGCGCCGAAACGATGCAAACCACGTTGGTCGTGATGGGTATGGTGTTGCTGATGGGCGTCATGCTCTGGATGGTGGACTGGTTGCTCGGCTTCATCCTGCGTCGCCTGACCGGCATGGGGGCGTGAGCATGGCGATGCGCTGGTATGTGGTACAGGCCTATTCGGGCTTCGAACATCAGGTCAAGCGATCGCTCGAGGAGCATGTTCGTCGCGGAGGCTTGCAGGATCGCTTTGGCGAGATCCTGGTGCCGACCGAGGAAGTGATCGAGATGCGCGAAGGACAGAAGCGCAGGAGTGAGCGCAAGTTCTTTCCGGGGTATGTGCTGGTCCAGATGGAGCTTGATGACGCGACCTGGCATCTGGTGAAGGAAGTACCCAAGGTGCTGGGATTCATCGGCGGCACCAAGGATCGCCCGGCCCCGATCACCGATCGGGAAGCCGACCGTATCCTCGATCGCATCCGGGAGGGCGCCGAGAAGCCGCGTCCCAAGATCCTGTTCGAGCCGGGCGAACTCGTGCGGGTGACCGATGGGCCGTTCAACGACTTCAATGGCACGGTCGAAGATGTCAACTACGACAAGAACCGCCTGCGTGTGAGCGTGACCATCTTCGGTCGCTCCACGCCGGTCGATCTGGAATTCTCCCAAGTCGAAAAAACCTGAGCAACGGCTCGGGCACGAGCGGGGAGCCGCGAGGCGTTTGAACCCGAGAGGCAATCATGGCAAAGAAGATCGATTCCTACATCAAGCTGCAGGTGCCGGCCGGCAAGGCCAACCCGAGCCCGCCGATCGGCCCCGCGCTGGGTCAGCGCGGCGTCAACATCATGGAGTTCTGCAAGGCGTTCAACGCGCAGACCCAGAATGTCGAGCCGGGCCTCCCCTTGCCGGTGGTCATCACGGTCTATTCCGACCGCAGCTTCACCTTCATCACCAAGACCCCTCCGGCGAGCGTGCTGCTCAAGAAGGCGGCGGGAATCCCCAAGGGCAGCGCCGTGCCGCACACCAACAAGGTCGGCAAGGTGACGCGCGAGCAGATCGAAGAGATCGCCAAGGCCAAGAGCCCCGATCTGACCGCGGCCAGCCTGGACGCCGCCGTGCGAACCATCGCCGGCAGCGCGCGCAGCATGGGCCTGGAAGTGGAGGGAGTCTGACATGGCGAACGTAGGCAAGCGGATGCAGGCGATCAAGGCCAAGATCCAGCCCGGCAAGTCGTATGCGATCGACGAGGCCCTCTCGCTGATCAAGGAATGCGCCAGCGCCAAGTTCCTCGAGTCGGTGGATGTCGCCGTGAATCTGGGGGTGGATCCGCGCAAATCCGATCAGGTCGTGCGCGGCGCGACCGTGCTCCCTAACGGTACCGGCAAGACGGTGCGCGTGGCGGTATTCGCACAGGGCGCCAATGCGGACGCCGCACGCGAAGCCGGGGCGGATGTGATCGGTTTCGAAGATCTGGCTGAACAGGTCAAGGCCGGGCAGATGGATTTCGACGTGGTGATCGCCAGTCCCGATGCGATGCGCGTCGTGGGCCAGCTTGGTCCTATTCTCGGGCCGCGCGGTCTGATGCCCAACCCCAAGGTTGGCACGGTGACGCCGGATGTGGCCGGCGCCGTCCGCAACGCCAAGGGCGGCCAGGTGCGCTACCGGACGGACAAGACCGGCATCATCCATTGCAGCATCGGCAAGTCGGATTTCGAGGTGCAGGCGCTGCGCGAGAATCTGCAGGCGCTGCTGGTCGATCTGCAAAAGGCCAAGCCCGCGACCGCCAAGGGTATTTATCTGAAACGCATCACCGTGTCCTCGACCATGGGTCCGGGGGTCGGCGTGGATCAGGCAAGTCTCGCCGTCTGAGGCGGTCGGACAGCAATTTTGTCAGCCGCCGCAAGGCGGGCGTCAAAGACCGCAGGTGAGGCATGCTCTGGAGAGCATGCCTCTTAATGGGAAACCGGCCTGCGCAGACGATGATCCCGTACAGGACCACCTGGCTGGGGCGTCGTAGAGGATGCGGATCGGCAGGGACGCCGGTTCGTTGGTGATAGCCGGGCACGTGTGCCCGAGTCAGGAGGTGAGTATGCCGCTCAAGCTGGAAGGCAAGGTGGCCTTGGTTTCCGAGGTCAACGGAGTGGCTGCCCAGGCCCATTCCGTGATCGCCGCCGAATATCGGGGGCTCAAGGTCGCGGAACTGGATGATTTGCGTACCAAGGCGCGCAAGGATCAGGTTTACCTGCGTGTGGTCAAGAACACGCTCGCGCGCCGTGCACTGGAGGGGACGAACTTCGCGCCCCTGGGTGATCGGCTCGTCGGGCCGCTGGTGCTTGGGTTTTCCATGCAGGAACCCGGCGCCGCCGCGCGCCTTTTCAAGGATTTTGCCAAGTCGCACGACAAGTTTCAGATCAAGGCGGTCGCGATCACCGGTCAGGTGCTCGACGCCGCGGATGTGGATCGTGTGGCCAACCTGCCGACCCGTGATCAGGCGATTGCCATGCTCATGGGCGTCATGAAGGCGCCGATCGAGAAATTTGTCCGCACCGTCAACGAGCCCGTGGCCAAGCTGGCCCGGACCTTCGCTGCGGTTCGCGATCAGAAGCAGGCCGCCTGAATCATCCAACCGACCTGGACAGAGCCCGTTCGCGGGATTGATATCAATTTTTAGGAGTAGCTCAAATGGCCGTTTCCAAAGAGGAAATTCTCGACACCATCAGCAACATGACGGTGCTCGAAATCGTGGATCTCATTTCCGCGATGGAAGAAAAGTTCGGCGTTTCCGCCGCCGCTGCCGTGGCAGCCATGCCCATGGCTGGCGCTGGCGCCGGCGCTGCTGCCGAAGTCGTCGAGGAGCAGACCGAGTTCAATGTGATCATGAGCAGCTTCGGCGCCAACAAGGTCAACGTGATCAAGGTCGTCCGCGCCATCACGGGCCTGGGTCTCAAGGAAGCGAAGGACCTGGTGGAGGCTGTTCCGGCCACCATCAAGGAAGCGATTCCCAAGGCCGAGGCCGACGACATCAAGAAGCAACTGGAAGAAGCCGGCGCTTCCGCCGAGATCAAGTAAGCGCCTTGTCGTTCCAGAACGGCAGACACAGATGATGAAGGGCTGGCGGCGTTGCCGCCGGCCTTCTTTTGCTTGCCGGCGCCGCCCGTGGGCCGGCCTTTCGAACCTTAGGGATACGCCGGCTTTCCCAGCAGGCCGGTAGAGACGCCGAGGGATAACTCCATGCCTTACTCGTTCACCGAAAAAAAGCGCTTTCGCAAGGACTTCGCCAAGCTGCCGACGGTGCAGGACGTGCCGTACCTGCTGTCGATCCAGCTCGATTCCTATCGGGAATTCCTGCAACTCGACGTGCCGGCGACCGGGCGTGCGGACCGTGGGATTCACGCGGCGCTGAACACCGTCTTTCCGATCGAGAGTTATTCCGGCAATGCGCGTCTGGAGTATGTCGACTATCGCCTCGGCGAGCCTGCCTTCGACATCAAGGAGTGCCAACAGCGCGGCATCACCTATTCGGCGCCGCTGCGGGTGAAGGTTCGGCTGGTCCTGTTCGACAAGGACAGCCCGGCTTCCAGCAAGATGCCGAAGGAGATCAAGGAGCAGGAAGTCTACATGGGCGAATTGCCGCTCATGACGGAGAACGGCACCTTCGTGATCAACGGCACGGAGCGCGTCATCGTCTCGCAGATGCACCGCTCGCCGGGCGTGTTTTTCGACCACGACCGCGGCAAGACCCATTCGTCGGGCAAGGTCCTGTACTCCGCCCGCATCATTCCCTATCGCGGATCCTGGCTGGATTTCGAATTCGACGCCAAGGACCTGCTCTACGCCCGCATCGACCGTCGCCGCAAGCTGCCGGTGACCATCCTGTTGCGGGCGCTGGGCATGGAGCCTCGGCAGATGCTGGAGCTGTTCTTCGAGCACAACGTCTTTCGCCTGTCGGGCGATGAGGTCTTGCTCGATCTCGTGCCCGAGCGGCTGCGTGGCGAGCTGGCCAGTTTCGACATACGCATCGGCGATCAGGTGCTGGTGGAAGAAGGCCGGCGGGTCACTGCGCGGCATATCCGCGAGTTGGAAAAGGCGGGTCTCGATCGCCTCGTGGTGCCTGCCGAATACCTGATCGGGAAGATCGCGGCGCACGACGTCGTCGATACCGAGACCGGGGAACTGCTGGTCCGCGCCAATGATGAACTCACGGCGGCGCAGGTGTCGGCGCTGCGCGCCGCCGGCGTTGGGGAACTGCGCGCGCTCTATGTCAACGACCTCGATCGCGGCCCCTACATTTCCAGCACGCTGCGCGCGGATTCGACGGCGACCCAGCTCGAAGCGCTGGTCGAAATCTACCGGATGATGCGTCCCGGTGAGCCGCCCACGAAGGATGCCGCCGAAGCGCTGTTCCAGAACCTGTTCTTCTCGTTCGACCGCTACGACTTGTCGGCGGTCGGGCGCATGAAGTTCAACCGGCGGCTGGGCCGCGAGGAGATCACCGGTCCCGGCACGCTGAGCCAGGACGACATCGTCGAGGTGGTCCGCGTCCTGATCGACATCCGCAACGGCAACGGTCAGGTGGACGACATCGATCACCTGGGCAACCGGCGCGTCCGCTCGGTCGGTGAAATGACCGAGAACGTGTTCCGCATCGGGCTGGTGCGGGTGGAGCGCGCCGTGAAGGAGCGCCTCTCGATGGCCGAGAGCGAGGGCCTGATGCCCCAGGAGCTCATCAACGCCAAGCCGGTGGCTGCGGCGATCAAGGAGTTCTTCGGATCCTCGCAGCTCTCGCAGTTCATGGACCAGAACAATCCGCTTTCCGAAGTCACCCACAAGCGTCGTGTCTCGGCGCTCGGGCCCGGCGGACTCACCCGTGAGCGGGCCGGCTTCGAAGTGCGTGACGTCCATCCGACGCACTATGGTCGCGTTTGCCCGATCGAGACGCCGGAAGGCCCCAACATCGGCCTGATCAACTCATTGGCCGTCTACGCGCGCACCAACAGCTATGGCTTTCTGGAAACGCCGTACCGCAAGGTGATCGATGGCCAGGTCACCGACGAGGTGGAATACCTGTCGGCCATCGAGGACGGGCGCTATGTGATTGCCCAGGCCAATGCGCGTCTCGACGAAAGCAACCGCCTCGTCGACGATCTGGTGTCCTGCCGGTTCCAGAACGAATTCACGCTCATGCCCAAGGCGCGCGTGAACTTCATGGACGTCTCGCCGCGGCAGGTGGTTTCGGTTGCTGCGTCCCTGATCCCTTTTCTGGAGCACGATGACGCCAACCGCGCACTCATGGGTTCCAACATGCAGCGTCAGGCGGTCCCGACGCTGCGTGCCGAAAAGCCCCTCGTGGGAACGGGCATGGAGCGCACGGTGGCCATCGATTCGGGCGTGGCGCTCAAGGCACGCCGCGGCGGCGTGGTCGACAAGGTCGATGCGGCCCGTATCGTGGTGCGGGTGAACGATGAGGAAACCGAAGCCGGCGAGCCGGGCGTCGACATCTACAACCTCATCAAATACGTCCGCTCCAACCAGAACACCTGCATCAACCAGCGGCCTCTGGTGAAGCCGGGGGACGTGATCAGCCGGGGCGACGTGCTGGCCGACGGCCCGTCGACCGACCTCGGCGAACTGGCGCTCGGACAGAACTGTCTCGTCGCCTTCATGCCCTGGAACGGCTACAACTTCGAGGACTCCATCCTCATCTCGCAGCGTCTGGTGCAGGAAGACCGCTTCACCACGATCCACATCGAAGAGCTGACCTGCGTCGCCCGCGACACCAAGCTGGGCTCGGAGGAGATCACGGCCGACATCCCGAATGTCAGCGAAGCCGCGCTGGCCAAGCTGGATCACTCCGGCATCGCCTTCATCGGCGCCGAAGTGAAGGCGGGCGACATCCTGGTCGGCAAGGTGACACCCAAGGGTGAAACCCAGCTCACGCCGGAGGAAAAGCTGCTGCGCGCCATCTTCGGCGAGAAAGCCTCGGATGTGAAGGACACCTCCCTGCGCGTGCCGCCGGGAATGGATGGTCATGTGATCGACGTCCATGTCTTCACGCGCGACGGCGTCGAGAAGGACGAGCGGGCACTGGCGACCGAAAAGGCCGAACTCGCCGCCGTGCGCAAGGACCTCAACGATCAGTTGCGCATCCTCGAGGACGATACCTACGCGCGCATGCGCCGCCTGTTGCTGGGCAAGACCGTCGACGGCGGTCCCAAGGGCCTGCGCAAGGGCGGTGTGCTCGGCGAGGACTACCTCGACGAGCTGGTGCGCGAAAAGTGGTTCGAGATCCGTCTGCAGGACGAGGAAGCCAATCGCAGCCTGGAGCGCATGGCCGAGCAACTGCGCCTGCAGCGTGAGGCCTTCGATCAGCGGTTCGAGGAAAAGCGCCGCAAGATCACGGCCGGCGACGACCTCGCTCCGGGCGTGCTCAAGATGGTCAAGGTCTTCCTGGCCGTGAAGCGCCGCATCCAGCCGGGCGACAAGATGGCCGGCCGTCACGGGAACAAGGGGGTCATCTCTCAGATCGTGCCCGTGGAGGACATGCCCTACATGGCCGATGGCACGCCGGTAGACATCGTGCTGAACCCCTTGGGGGTGCCGTCGCGCATGAACATCGGTCAGGTGCTCGAGACCCATCTGGGCTTTGCCGCCAAGGGTTTGGGTCTGAAGATCGGGCGCATGCTCGATGCCCAGCGCAACGCGGAAGAACTGCGGGGATTCCTGGGTCAGGTCTACAACCAGGTCGGCAGTGGCCGTCAACACGTGGCCCTGGACGAACTCGCCGACGCCGAAGTGCTCGAACTGTCGCGCAATCTCCGGGCGGGCGTGCCGATGGCGACCCCCGTCTTCGACGGCGCCGAGGAGTCCGAGATCAAGGCCATGCTACGCCTCGCCGGCCTGCCCGAATCCGGTCAGCTGCAGTTGTTCGACGGCCGCACCGGTGATGCCTTCGCCCGTCCGGTGACGGTGGGCTACATGTACATGCTGAAACTCAACCACCTGGTGGATGACAAGGTGCATGCGCGCTCGACCGGGCCCTACAGCCTGGTGACCCAGCAGCCCTTGGGCGGCAAGGCGCAGTTCGGTGGTCAACGCTTCGGGGAGATGGAGGTCTGGGCGCTGGAGGCCTATGGCGCATCCTATACCCTGCAGGAGATGCTCACCGTCAAATCGGACGACGTGCAGGGCCGCACCCGCATGTACAAGAACATCGTGGACGGCGATCACCGCATGGAGGCCGGCATGCCCGAGTCCTTCAACGTGTTGGTGAAGGAAATCCGGTCCTTGGGCATCAATATCGAATTGGAACAGGAGTGAGCGGCAAGCGCCGCTCATGCCCCTGACCCGCGCGCCAAGCCGCAGGAGTGACGATGAAAGATCTGCTGAGCTTCATCAAACAACAGGACCAGTTGTCCGATTTCGACAACATCCGCATCGGGCTGGCCTCGCCGGAAAAGATCCGCTCGTGGTCGTTCGGAGAGGTGAAGAAGCCCGAAACCATCAACTACCGCACCTTCAAGCCGGAGCGGGACGGTCTTTTCTGCGCCAAGATCTTCGGGCCCGTGAAGGACTACGAGTGCCTGTGCGGCAAGTACAAACGCCTCAAGCACCGTGGCGTGGTGTGTGAGAAGTGCGGCGTCGAGGTCACCCAGGCCAAGGTGCGCCGGGAGCGCATGGGTCACATCGAACTGGCCAGCCCGACGGCGCACATCTGGTTCCTGAAATCGCTGCCTTCGCGCATCGGCCTCATGCTGGACATGACCCTGCGCGACATCGAGCGTGTGCTGTATTTCGAGTCCTACCTCGTCATCGATCCGGGCATGACGCCGCTCGAGCGCGGACAGATCCTTTCGGAAGAAGCCTATCTGGACGCGATCGAAGAGCATGGCGATGAGTTCGATGCCCGCATGGGCGCCGAAGCCATCGACCAGATGCTCAAGAGCATCGATCTGCAGAAGGAAGCGGTTCGGCTGCGCGAGGAAATGGCCGGCACCCAGTCCGAGACCAAGATCAAGCGGCTGGCCAAGCGCCTCAAGCTGATCGAGTCCTTCATCGAGTCGGGCAACCGGCCGGAGTGGATGATCCTCAAGGTGCTGCCGGTGCTGCCGCCGGAGTTGCGGCCGCTGGTGCCGCTCGATGGCGGACGTTTCGCGACCTCCGACCTGAACGACCTCTATCGGCGCGTCATCAACCGCAACAACCGCTTGAAGCGCCTGCTCGAGCTGGCGGCGCCCGACATCATCGTGCGCAACGAAAAACGCATGTTGCAGGAGGCGGTGGACGCGCTGCTGGACAACGGCCGGCGCGGTCGTGCCATCACCGGGTCCAACAAGCGGCCGCTCAAGTCGCTGGCCGACATGATCAAGGGCAAGCAGGGGCGCTTCCGTCAGAACCTGCTGGGCAAGCGCGTGGACTATTCGGGCCGCTCCGTGATCGTGGTCGGCCCGACCCTGCGCCTGCATCAGTGCGGCCTGCCCAAGCGCATGGCGCTGGAGCTGTTCAAGCCGTTCGTGTTCTCGCGTCTGCAACGCCTGGGTATCGCCACCACCATCAAGGCCGCCAAGCGCATGGTCGAGCGCGAGGAGCCGCAGGTCTGGGACATGCTCGAGGAAGTGATCCGCGAGCACCCCGTGCTGCTCAATCGCGCGCCCACCCTGCACCGTCTCGGCATTCAGGCCTTCGAGCCGGTGCTGATCGAAGGCAAGGCGATCCAGTTGCATCCCCTCGTCTGCACGGCCTTCAACGCCGACTTCGACGGCGACCAGATGGCGGTGCACGTGCCGCTCTCGCTGGAAGCGCAGCTCGAAGCCCGCGCCCTGATGATGTCCACCAACAACATCCTCTCCCCGGCTTCCGGAGAGCCCATCGTGGTGCCGACCCAGGACGTGGTGCTGGGGCTGTACTGGATGACCCGCGAACGGGTCGGCGCGCCCGGCGAGGGCATGGTCTTCGCCGACGTGGCCGAGGCCGACCGGGCCTACCGCTGCGGACTGGTCGATCTGCAGGCGCGCGTCAAGGTCCGGCTCTCCGATGCGGAGCTCGACGAGAACGGTGAGGCACCGCTGCGCACCCGCTTGCTGCAGACCACGGTGGGCCGTGCCCTGCTGTCGCAGATCCTGCCGACCGGCCTGCCGTTCGAGATGATCAACCGGGACCTGACCAAGAAATCGATCGGCGCCGTGCTGAACGCATGCTATCGCCGGGTGGGTCTCAAGGAGACCGTGGTCTTCGCCGACCAGCTGATGTACACGGGCTTCCACTATGCCACGCTGGCCGGAATTTCCATCGGCGCCGACGACATGGTGGTGCCGGAGGAGAAGGGCGCGATCCTGAAGCAGGCCGAGGCCGAGGTGAAGGAGATCGAAGAGCAGTACGCGTCCGGTCTGGTGACCAATGGCGAGCGCTACAACAAGGTGGTGGACATCTGGTCGCGGACCAACGATCAGGTGGCCCGGGCGATGATGGACAAGCTGGGCAGCGAAAACGTCCTGGACAATGAGGGTAACGCGGTCCGCCAGGCGTCCTTCAATTCCATTTTCATGATGGCCGATTCCGGGGCGCGTGGCTCGGCCGCCCAGATCCGGCAGTTGGCCGGGATGCGCGGCCTGATGGCCAAGCCGGATGGCTCGATCATCGAGACCCCCATCACGGCCAATTTCCGCGAGGGCCTGAACGTCCTGCAGTTCTTCATTTCCACGCACGGCGCCCGCAAGGGCCTGGCGGATACGGCGCTCAAGACCGCCAACTCCGGCTATCTCACCCGTCGCCTGGTCGATGTGTCGCAGGATGTGGTGATTCTGGAGCCCGATTGCGGGACCGTGCGCGGCCTGCCGATGTCGCCCATCGTCGAAGGAGGCGATGTGCTGGAGCCGTTGCGGGAGCGGGTGCTGGGCCGGGTGCTGGCCGAGAGCGTCACGGATCCCGCCAGCGGCGAGGTGGCGATCGAGGCCAACACCCTGCTCGACGAGCATCTGGTGGACGAGATGGAAGCCTTGAGCGTGGATCGGGTGCTGGTGCGTTCGCCCATCACCTGCGAATCCCGCTACGGCATCTGCGCCGCCTGCTACGGCCGCGATCTGGCGCGGGGACACATGGTCAACGAAGGCGAAGCGGTCGGCGTGATCGCGGCCCAGTCGATCGGTGAGCCCGGCACCCAGCTCACCATGCGCACCTTCCACATCGGCGGGGCCGCATCCCGTGCGGCGTCGGTCAACAATGTCCAGGTCAAGCGCAAGGGCGTGCTGCGCCTGCACAATGCGAAATCGGTGCGCAACCACAAGGGGTCGCTGGTCACCGTGTCGCGCTCGGGCGAAATCGGTGTGAGCGACGAATTCGGCCGCGAGCGCGAGCGCTACAAGATTCCCTATGGCGCCACCCTGCTGGTGAACGACGGTGATGCCGTCGAGGCAGGCCAGATCGTGGCCGAGTGGGATCCGCACACCCATCCGGTGGTGACCGAAATCGCCGGCCGGCTGCGCTTCGTGCAGATGGTCGAGGGTCAGTCCATCCAGCGGCAGGTGGATGAAACCACGGGCCTTTCGCAGGTCGTCATTCTGGATCCGAAGCAGCGCACCGGCGCGGGCCGCGACATGCGCCCCATGATCAAGATGGTGGACGAGCGCGGAGAGGATCTGCACTTCCCCGGTACCAGCATCCCGGCCGCCTACTTCCTGCCGGCCGGCGCCTTGGTGTTGGTGGAAGACGGCGCGGAGCTGCGGGTCGGTGACGTTCTGGCGCGTATTCCGCAGGAATCCAGCAAAACGCGTGACATCACCGGCGGTCTGCCGCGAGTGGCCGATCTGTTCGAGGCTCGCAAGCCCAAGGAGCCGGCAATTCTGGCCGAGGTGGCCGGCACGGTCTCGTTCGGCAAGGACACCAAGGGCAAGCAGCGGCTGATCCTGACCGACAGCGAGGGCGCGCAGCACGAGGTGCTGGTGCCGAAGTGGCGCAACGTGACGGTGTTCGAAGGTGAATTCGTCGAGCGGGGCGATGTGATCGCCGACGGCGAACCCAATCCGCAGGACATTCTGCGGCTGTTGGGTGTCGAGGCGCTCGCCGAGTATCTGGTCAAGGAAATCCAGGATGTGTATCGCCTGCAGGGGGTGCGCATCAACGACAAGCACATCGAGACCATCATCCGCCAGATGCTGCGCAAGGTGGAGATCGCCGATCCGGGCGAGACGCGTTTCCTGCGCGGAGAACAGGTCGATCGTTCCCGCCTGCTGGAGGAAAACGACGAGGCCTGTGCCAACGACAAGCTTCCTGCACGCTGGGAGCCGTTGCTGCTCGGCATCACCAAGGCGTCTCTGGCGACCGAATCCTTCATTTCGGCCGCTTCCTTCCAGGAGACGACCCGCGTGCTCACCGATGCGGCCGTCCGCGGGGTGAAGGACGATCTCCGGGGCCTCAAGGAGAACGTCATCGTCGGTCGCCTGATTCCCGCCGGGACCGGGCTCGCCTATCACAGCCATCGCCGCGAGATGCGCGGCGTCGGTGTGGGCCTGCTGGAAGCCGAGCAGGCGGCGCTGACGGTCTCGTCCGCCCCGCGACCGGAAGACGTGTTCGAAGACCGCTGACCGGCCGTCTGCGGGACCGAGGAGGGGAGCGCGTCTCCCCTCTTTCTTTTCCGGTCCGGCCGATCGGGTTGACAGCTTCCCGGCACCTCTCTAGAATTGCGCCTCTTTCCTGTCCGGCAGGCCACTCTCGAGCGGCCCACCCACCTTAATCTTCGATACGACGAGTGGTTCATGGCAACGATCAATCAGTTGGTTCGCAAGCCGCGTCGCAGCAAGGACGCCAAGAGCGACGTGCCTGCGCTGGAGCAGTGCCCGCAGCGGCGGGGCGTCTGCACTCGCGTGTACACCACGACGCCCAAGAAGCCGAATTCGGCGCTGCGCAAGGTGGCCCGCGTCCGATTGACGAACGGTTTCGAAGTGACGGGCTACATCGGTGGTGAAGGGCACAACCTTCAGGAGCACTCGGTGGTGCTGATCCGCGGCGGTCGCGTCAAGGACTTGCCGGGCGTTCGCTACCACATCGTCCGGGGCAGCCTCGATACGGCGGGGGTGGCCAAGCGCCGCCAGGCGCGTTCGAAGTACGGTGCCAAGCGTCCGAAGGGTTGATCGTCAGGACCTGAGCGCCGACACGGCGGAGTTGAAAAGATGGCAAGAAGAAAGGTTGCGGCCAAGCGTGTGATTCTTCCGGACCCCAAGTTCGGAAGCGAACAGCTGGCGAAATTCGTCAATATGGTCATGTGTGACGGCAAGAAGTCGATTGCCGAAGGTATCGTCTACAAGGCGCTCGACGAGGTCGGCAACAAGCGCGGCGGCGATCCGCTGTCCGTGCTCGACGCGGCGCTCGAGGCCGTGCGTCCCGCCGTGGAAGTCAAGTCGCGCCGTGTCGGCGGGGCCACCTACCAGGTGCCGACCGAGGTCCGTCCTTCTCGGCGCACGGCGCTGGCGATGCGCTGGATCATCGACGCGGCCCGTTCACGAGGTGAGAAGTCCATGGTGCGCCGGCTTGCGGGCGAGCTGATGGACGCCGCCGACAATCGCGGCGCCGCCGTCAAGAAGCGGGAAGAAACCCATCGCATGGCGGAGGCCAACAAGGCCTTCTCGCATTTCCGCTGGTAAGCCGGCCCGCGTTCTCAACGAGAGGAATTCAAGGTGGCTCGCAAGACCCCGATCGAACGCTACCGTAACATTGGCATCTCCGCGCACATCGATGCGGGGAAGACCACGACCACGGAACGAATCCTGTTCTACACCGGCGTCAGTCACAAGATTGGCGAAGTGCACGATGGCGCTGCCACCATGGACTGGATGGAGCAGGAGCAGGAGCGCGGGATCACCATCACCTCGGCGGCCACGACCTGCTTCTGGAGCGGGATGGGTGCGAACTTCCCCGAGCACCGCATCAACATCATCGACACCCCCGGACACGTGGACTTCACGATCGAGGTCGAGCGCTCGATGCGCGTGCTGGACGGCGCGTGCATGGTGTACTGTGCGGTCGGCGGTGTACAGCCGCAGTCCGAAACGGTCTGGCGCCAAGCCACCAAGTACGGCGTGCCGCGCATCGCGTTCGTCAACAAGATGGATCGCGCCGGCGCCGACTTCTTCAAGGTCTACGAGCAGATGCGCGACCGCCTGCGCGCCAATCCGGTGCCGATCCAGGTGCCGATCGGCGCCGAGGAAACCTTCAAGGGCGTCATCGACCTCGTCAAGATGAAGGCCATCCTGTGGGATGAGGACAACAAGGGCACCACCTTCCGCTACGTCGACATTCCGGCGGAGCTTCAGGACGTCGCGACCGAGTGGCGCGAGAAGATGGTCGAGGCCGCTGCCGAGTCCTCCGACGAACTGATGGAAAAGTATCTCGAGGGTGGCGAGCTCACCGAGGAAGAGATCAAGGGCGGTCTGCGCAAGCGCACCGTGAATCTCGAGATCTTCCCGATGCTGTGCGGCAGCGCCTTCAAGAACAAGGGCGTCCAGGCCATGCTCGATGCGGTCATCGAGTACCTGCCTGCGCCCAACGAGGTCCCGGCCATTCGCGGCATCGACGCGAACACCGAAGCGCCCATCGAGCGGCATGCCGCTGATGAAGAGCCGTTCTCCGCCCTGGCGTTCAAGATCATGACCGATCCGTTCGTCGGGACCCTGACTTTCGTGCGCGTCTATTCCGGCGTTCTGTCGTCCGGTGACGCCGCTTACAATTCCCAGAACAGCGGGAAGGAACGCATCGGCCGCATTCTCCAGATGCACGCCAACCAGCGTGAGGAAATCAAGGAGCTGCGGGCGGGCGACATCGGTGCCTGCGTCGGGCTGAAGGACGTCATCACGGGCACCACGCTGTCCGCGCTCGACAAGCCGGTGATCCTCGAAAAGATGGAATTCCCGGAGCCCGTGATTTCCGTTGCGGTGGAGCCCAAGACCAAGGCCGACCAGGAAAAGATGGGCATTGCGCTGCAGAAGCTGGCGCAGGAAGACCCGTCGTTCCGTGTGCGAACCGACGAAGAGTCCGGGCAGACGATCATCTCGGGCATGGGCGAGTTGCACCTCGAGATTCTGGTCGACCGCATGCGTCGGGAATTCAAGGTCGAGGCCAACGTCGGCAAGCCGCAGGTGGCCTACCGGGAGAGTCTGCGCAAGACGGTGGAACAGGAAGGCAAGTTCGTGCGGCAGTCCGGCGGGCGCGGTCAATATGGCCATGTGTGGCTGCGACTGGAGCCGCGCGAGCGCGGTGCGGGCTACGAGTTCGTCAATGCCATCGTCGGCGGCGTCGTTCCTCGCGAATACATCCCGGCCGTGGACAAGGGCGCGAAGGAGCAGCTCGAGAACGGGGTCATCGCCGGCTTCCCGATGGTCGATGTGCGCGTGACGGCCTTCGATGGCTCCTACCATGACGTCGACTCTTCCGAAATGGCGTTCAAGATCGCCTCCTCCATGGGGGTCAAGGAAGGTGCGCGCAAGGCCGATCCGGTGCTCCTGGAGCCCATGATGAAGGTCGAGGTCGTTACCCCCGAAGACTACATGGGCGATGTCATCGGCGATCTCAATCGCCGCCGTGGCCTGGTGCAGGGCATGGAAGACGGCCCCTCCGGCAAGATCGTGCGCGCCGAGGTGCCACTGGCGGAAATGTTTGGTTATGCGACGGACCTTCGCTCGCAGACCCAGGGGCGGGCGGGCTATAGCATGGAATTTTCCCGCTATGCCGAAGCGCCCAACAGCGTGGCCGAAGCGGTCATCAAGAAAGCATCCTGAACCCAATCGAATTGTTGCGAGGATAACGAGTCGTGGCCAAGAGCAAGTTTGAGCGTACGAAGCCGCATGTGAATGTGGGGACGATTGGTCATGTGGACCATGGGAAGACGACGCTGACGGCGGCGCTGACGAAGGTGTTGGCGGAGAAGTTTGGGGGTGAGTTCAAGGCTTACGACCAGATTGACAATGCGCCGGAGGAGCGTGCCCGCGGGATCACGATTGCGACGGCGCACGTCGAGTATGAATCGGACGCGCGGCACTATGCGCACGTGGACTGCCCGGGCCATGCCGACTATGTGAAGAACATGATCACCGGTGCGGCGCAGATGGACGGCGCGATTCTGGTGTGCTCGGCCGCGGACGGCCCGATGCCGCAGACGCGCGAACACATTTTGCTGGCGCGTCAGGTGGGCGTGCCCTACATCGTCGTCTTTCTGAACAAGGCCGACATGGTCGACGACGCCGAGCTGCTCGAGCTGGTCGAGATGGAAGTGCGCGAGCTGCTCTCCAGCTACCAGTTCCCCGGCGACGACACCCCGATCGTGGTGGGCAGCGCGCTGAAGGCGCTGGAAGGCGATCAGAGCGACATCGGCGTACCGGCCGTGCTGAAGCTGGTCGCGGCGATGGACGACTACATTCCCACGCCCGAGCGTCCCGTGGACGGCGCCTTCCTGATGCCGATCGAAGACGTGTTCTCCATCTCCGGTCGCGGCACCGTGGTGACCGGTCGTGTCGAGCGCGGCATCGTCAAGGTGGGCGACGAAGTGGAGATCGTGGGCATCCGCGACACCCAGAAGACCACCGTGACCGGCGTCGAGATGTTCCGCAAGCTGCTGGATCAGGGCCAGGCCGGGGACAACGTCGGCGTGCTGCTGCGCGGCACCAAGCGTGATGACGTCGAGCGTGGTCAGGTGCTGTGCAAGCCCGGCTCGATCAAGCCGCACACCCAGTTCGAAGCCGAGGTGTACGTGTTGTCGAAGGAAGAGGGCGGCCGTCACACGCCGTTCTTCAACGGCTATCGCCCGCAGTTCTATTTCCGCACCACGGACGTGACCGGCGCGGTGGATCTGCCGGAAGGCGTCGAGATGGTGATGCCCGGCGACAACGTCAAGGTCACGGTGCAGCTGATCAACCCGATCGCCATGGAAGAAGGCCTGCGCTTCGCGATTCGCGAAGGCGGCCGAACCGTCGGCGCCGGCGTCGTCTCCAAGGTGTTGAAGTAAGTCATGGCCAGTCAGCAGCGTATTCGCATTCGTTTGAAGGGTTTCGATCACCGTCTGGTGGATCGTTCGGCGCGGGAAATTCTGGACACGGCCAGGCGCAGCGGCGCTCAGGTCAAGGGTCCCATTCCGTTGCCGACGGACAAGGAACGCTTCACGGTGCTGGTGTCCCCGCACGTAAACAAGGATGCGCGCGATCAATATGAGATCCGCACCCACAAGCGCGTGATGGAGATCATCGATCCCAGCGAGAAGACGGTGGACGCCCTGATGAAGCTGGATTTGGCTGCAGGGGTCCACGTGCAGCTGAAGCTGTACTGAGTGCCGGCAGGCTTCTGATCGACGGCTCGCGTGCGGGCCGATAACAGAAATTCGTATTAAGGTGAAATCATGGCGATCGGAGTGGTGGGGCGCAAGCTCGGCATGACGCGGATCTTTACCCCGGAAGGGGCATCGGTTCCCGTCAGCGTGATCGAGGTGCAGCCAAATCGGGTGACCCAGGTCCGTACCGTGGAAACGGATGGCTACTCCGCCGTCCAGGTGACCGCGGGCGAGCGCCGCCCGATTCGGGTCAAGAAGCCGGCGGCCGGCCATTTCGCGAAAGCGGGCGTTGCCGCGGGCCGGGGCTTGTGGGAATTCCGCCTCGACGCAGAGTCGGCGGCCGCCTACCCGGTGGGTCATGAGATCACGGTGGAGCAGTTCTCCGCGGGTCAGGTGGTCGATGTCACCGGGACCACGGTGGGCAAGGGATTTCAGGGCGCTGTGAAGCGCTACCACTTTTCCATGCAGGATGCCACGCACGGCAACTCGCTGTCGCATCGGGCGCCTGGCTCGATCGGGCAGCGCCAGACGCCGGGGCGGGTATTCCCCGGCAAGAAGATGGCCGGCCACATGGGCAGCGTCCGGGCGACGGCGCGCAACCTGCGGGTTGTCCAGGTGGACGAAGGCAGGAATCTGTTGCTCGTCAGCGGTTCCGTCCCGGGATCCAAGGGCGGCGACGTCCTGGTTCAACCGGCCCGCACGAAGGATTGATCGATGGCACTTACATCACTCGATGGCGGCGCCCAGGTGAGCCTGGCTGAGGGAGTCTTTGCGGCTCCCTTCAATGAGGCCCTGGTGCATCAGTTGGTTACCGCCTATTTGGCGGGCGGACGGGCCGGCACCCGCGCCCAGAAGACCCGCTCGGACGTCCGTGGCGGCGGCGCCAAGCCTTGGAAGCAGAAGGGCAGTGGCCGCGCCCGCGCCGGTACGATCCGCAGCCCCCTGTGGCGGCATGGTGGCGTGACGTTCGCGGCCCGGCCACAGGACTACACACAGAAGCTCAACCGGAAGATGTACCGCGCCGGAATGCGCTCGATCCTGAGCGAGCTGGTGCGTCAGGAGCGGCTGCGCGTGGTGGAGTCCGTCGTGATTGCGGAGCCGCGTACCCGGCTCGTTACGGAACAGTTGGCCGGTTGGGGATTGGGTGATGCGGGTCGGGTGCTGTTCGTCGTGGAGACCGTCGCCGACGCGCTGGTGCTGGCGACGCGCAACCTCCGTCACGTGCAGATCTGCGAAGCGACTCGGGTCGATCCGGTCAGCCTGGTCGGGGCCGACTGCGTGGTCATCGAGCGGGGCGCCTTGACGGCGATTGAAGGATGGTTGCAATGAACCAAGAGCGTCTTTTGCAGATTTTGCTGGAGCCTGTGGTGACGGAGAAATCGACCCAAGTGGCCGATTTCGGTAACCAGGCGGTCTTCAAGGTCCGCCGTGACGCCACCAAGGCGGAGATCAAGACGGCGGTCGAATCCCTGTTCAGCGTGCGCGTTCTGGATGTGAACGTCGTCAACCTGAAGGGCAAGAACAAACGCCGCGGGCGCTTCATGGGCAAACGCAGCGGGACCCGGAAGGCTTATGTGCGGCTGTCGGATGACAGTCGCATCGAATTGTCCGTAAATCCCTGATGTGATCTGCGGATCGAACGTTAACAGCGAGATGGATCATGGCACTGGTTAAGTCCAAACCGACATCGGCCGGCAGGCGCTTCGCAGTTCAGGTGAAGACCCCCGATCTGCACAAGGGCGGCCCGCACGAGGCCTTGGTCGAGCGTCAGGCAAGCCACGGCGGCCGTAACAACGCCGGCCGGGTCACCGTGCGCCACCAGGGCGGCGGACACAAGCAGCGCTACCGCCTCATCGATTTCCGTCGCGACAAGGACGGCATTCCCGCCGTGGTCGAGCGCTTGGAGTACGACCCCAATCGCAGTGCCCACATTGCGCTGCTGTGCTATGTGGATGGCGAGCGTCGCTACATCCTGGCGCCGAAGGGCGTCAAGGCGGGCGCGAATCTGCAGTCGGGCGTTTCGGCGCCGATCAAGGCCGGCAATACGCTGCCGTTGCGCAACATTCCGCTCGGTACCAGTGTCCACGCCATCGAACTCAAGCCCGGCAAGGGCGCGCAGTTGGCGCGCAGTGCCGGCGCTCACGCCCAGATCGTGGCGCGGGACGGCGGATTCGCCACCTTGCGGCTGCGTTCCGGGGAGATGCGCAAGATCCACCTGGAATGCCGCGCCACGGTGGGCGAGGTGGGTAATTCCGAACATAACCTGCGGTCGCTGGGCAAGGCGGGCGCCAAGCGCTGGCGCGGTGTCCGACCCACGGTTCGGGGCGTGGCGATGAATCCGGTCGATCACCCGCATGGGGGCGGCGAAGGTCGCACCTCCGGAGGGCGTCACCCCGTAACCCCATGGGGCGTTCCGACCAAGGGCTACAAGACCCGCAGTAACAAGCGGACGGACAAGATGATCGTTCGTCGCCGCAGTGCCAAGTAAGAGAGTTTGATATGCCGCGCTCCATTCGCAAGGGTCCCTTCGTGGATCACCATCTGGTGAAGAAGGTTCTCGAAACTCAGGAATCCCGGACCAAGCGCCCGATCAAGACCTGGTCGCGTCGGTCCATGGTCATTCCGGAGATGGTGGGACTGACCATTGCCGTGCACAACGGCCGGCAGCACGTGCCCATTCTCGTATCCGAGAACATGGTCGGGCACAAGCTGGGTGAGTTTTCTCCCACGCGCACCTACAAGGGCCATGTCGCGGACCGTAAGGCGCGGTAAGAAGGGGTAGCGACATGCAAGTTTCAGCGAAACTCAGAAATATCCACATCTCCGCGCAGAAGGCGCGTCTGGTGGCGGATCAGATCCGGGGCCTGCCCGTGGACCGGGCCTTGCAGGTGCTGACGTTCAGCCCCAAGCGAGGCGCCGAATTGATGCGCAAGGTGCTGGAATCGGCGATTGCAAACGCCGAACACAATGAAGGCGCGGACGTCGACGAGCTGCGCGTGAGCGCGGTGTGGGTGGACGAAGGCCCGACGATGAAACGGTTTCATGCTCGTGCCCGCGGTCGTGGCACTCGGATTCACAAGCGAACCAGCCATATCACGGTGCTGGTTGGCGATCGCAAGTAAGCGGGAGCGTAGGCAATGGGGCAGAAGGTCAATCCAATCGGCATCCGCCTGGGCGTGGTACGCGACTGGTCGTCGACGTGGTACGCCGAGAAAGGCGACTTCGCGCATTTTCTGAATCAGGACCTGCAGATCCGCGACTTCCTGCGGCGTCGACTCGCCAGTGCCTCGATCAGCCAGATCCGTATCGCGCGGCCGGCTCGGTCGGTACAGGTCACCATCCACACGGCGCGGCCCGGCATCGTCATCGGCAAGCGGGGCGAGGACATCGAGCGCCTGCGTGTGGATCTGGCCGCCCTGGTCGGTGTTCCCTCGAGCATCAACGTCGAGGAGATCCGCAAGCCGGAGCTGGACTCGCAGTTGGTTGCCGAAAGTGTGGCGCAACAGCTGGAAAAGCGTATCATGTTCCGCCGCGCCATGAAGCGCGCGGTGGGTAATGCCATGCGCCTGGGTGCACAGGGCATCAAGATCCAGGTGTCGGGTCGCCTGAACGGCGCGGAAATCGCCCGGACGGAGTGGTATCGGGAGGGGCGGGTGCCCCTGCATACGCTGCGGGCCGACATCGATTACGCCCTGGCCGAGGCGCGTACGACCTACGGCGTGATTGGGGTCAAGGTATGGATTTTCAAGGGCGAAGTGTTCCACGGCGACGGTGCGGTCGCTGACCACGCCAGCGAAAAGTCGAAGGGATAAGAGGTTCATCGCATGCGTCAGCCAAAGCGAACCAAGTATCGCAAGCAACAGAAGGGCCGCAATCAGGGCCTGGCCAAGGGCGGTGAGCGCGTCAGCTTCGGCGAGTTCGGTCTCAAGGCCGTGGAGCGCGGTCGACTGACGGCGCGTCAGATCGAGTCCGCCCGACGTGCCATCACACGCCATGTGAAGCGCGGCGGCAAGATCTGGATCCGCATTTTTCCGGATGTTCCCGTGACCAAGAAGCCCATCGAAGTGCGCATGGGCAAGGGCAAGGGCAACGTCGAGTATTGGGTGGCGAAGGTCCAGCCGGGCTTCGTCATGTACGAAATGGAAGGCGTGACGGAAGACATCGCGCGTGAAGCCTTCAAGCTGGCTTCCGCCAAGCTGCCGATCAAGACCGCCTTCGTGGCGCGGACGGTAATGTGATGACGGGCACGGAAATCAAGGCCATGAGCCTGCAACAGCTCCAGGACGCGCTGCTCAAGCTGCGTCGCGAGCAGTTCGACCTGCGCATGCAGCGGAGTGCCGGGCAACTGGCACAGTTTCACCTGTTTTCCAGGGTGCGTCGTGACATCGCGCGCATCAAGACGGCGATGAGCGCAAAGCTTAATCAGGAATCGACGCCATGAGTGATGAGAGCAAGCTGAGCCGGACGCTGGTCGGACGGGTGGTCAGTGACAAGATGGACAAGACGATCACGGTGTTGATCGAGCGTCGCATCAAGCATCCGCTCTATGGCAAGTACGTCACCCGCACGAGCAAGCTGCATGCGCATGACGAAGACAACGCGTGCCAGGAAGGGGATTTGGTTCGGGTGGTCGAATCGCGTCCCATTTCCAAGAGCAAGTCATGGCAGCTGGTGGAAGTCGTCGAGCGGCGCCGCGACTGAACTGGCTTCCCTGTAGGTATTTCGAGGCAGATTGAACGATGATCCAGATGCAGTCCGAGTTGGCAGTTGCCGACAACAGCGGAGCGAAGCGGGTGATGTGCATCAAGGTGCTTGGAGGCTCCAAGCGCCGCTATGCGGGCATCGGCGATGTCATCAAGGTGTCCATCAAGGACGCCATCCCGCACGGGAAGGTCAAGAAGGGCGATGTCTACAACGCCGTGGTGGTGCGTACCCGCAAGGGCGTCCGGCGCCCCGATGGCTCGCTCATTCGCTTCGACGGCAACGCGGCCGTGCTGCTGAACAACCAGCTGCAGCCGATCGGGACGCGCATCTTCGGGCCCGTGACGCGCGAACTGCGCTCCGAGCGGTTCATGAAGATCATCTCGCTGGCTCCCGAAGTTCTCTGACCGACGGTCAAGGTAGATTCCGATGAAACGAATCAAGACGGGTGACGAAGTCGTCGTCATCGCTGGAAAGGACAAGGGTCGCCATGGGCGGGTCCTGCGCGTTCTCGAAGACGACCGGGTGGTGGTCGAGAACGTCAACATCGTCAAGCGCCACACCCGCGGCAACCCTGCCGCCGGGCAGGCCGGTGGAATCCTGGAGCAGGAGCGTTCCATCCATATCTCCAATGTCATGATCCGGAATCCCCAATCGGGCAAGCCGGAGCGCATTGGTTACAAATTGCTCGCGGACGGGCGCAAGGTGCGCTTCATGAAGTCCAACAGCGAAGTTCTCGACGTTTGAGGCGCGCGACCGTGGCCAGATTGCAACAGACTTATCAGGAAAAAGTGGTACCCGAACTCATGTCCCGGTTCGCATACGGGAACGTGATGCAGGTGCCGCGCATTGCCAAGATTTCCCTCAACATGGGCTTGGGTGAAGCGGTTGCCGACAAGAAGGTGGTCGAGCATGCGCTTCGCGACATGACGCAGATCGCCGGGCAGAAGCCGGTGGTGACGAAGGCTCGCAAGTCCATTGCCGGCTTCAAGATCCGGGACGGTTGGCCGGTCGGCTGCAAGGTCACGCTTCGTCGGGACCGGATGTACGAGTTTCTCGACCGACTGATCGCCGTTGCCCTGCCGCGCGTGCGCGATTTTCGCGGCGTCAACGGTCGCGGCTTCGATGGGCGGGGCAACTTCAGCATGGGGATCTCCGAGCAGATCATCTTCCCCGAGATCGACTACGACAAGATCGACGCCCTGCGTGGCATGGACATCACCATCACCACGACGGCACGGTCGAATGAGGAAGGTCGGGCCCTGCTCGAGGGTTTCGGCTTCCCGTTCCGCAACTGAGGAATAGAGAATGGCAAAGCGCAGCATGGTGGAGCGGGAAAAGCGGCGCGCGGAGACGGTGGCGCGATTCGCTGCCAAGCGCAAGGCCCTCAAGGCGACCATCAGCGACATCAGTCTGGATGATGAAACACGGTTTGCCGCGGTTGATGCCCTGGCCAAGCTTCCTCGGGATTCGAGCCCGGTTCGGCAGCACAATCGCTGTCGCCGTACGGGCCGGACCCATGGCTACTACCGGAAGTTCGGGCTCAGCCGCAACAAGCTCCGCGAAGCGGCGATGTTCGGTGAGATTCCCGGTCTGGTAAAGGCCAGCTGGTAATTCAAGACGAGAGCAACAGATCATGAGCATGACAGATCCCATTGCGGACATGTTGACCCGGATCCGGAACGCCCAGAACGCGGGTAAGGCCGAGGTCAGCATGCCGCTGTCGCGTCGCAAGCGCGCGGTCGCCAGAATCCTGCTGGACGAAGGCTATGTGGCCGACGTTCACGCCACCGAAGAAGGTAGCAAGGGCACCTTGACGGTAGTGCTCAAGTATTTCGAGGGCCGCCCGGTCATCGAGCATCTCGCCCGTGTCAGCAAGCCGGGACTGCGCATCTATCGTGGCGCACGGGAGTTGCCGACGGTGCTGGGTGGTCTGGGCATGGCCGTCGTTTCGACGTCGCAGGGCCTGATGACAGATCGCGCGGCACGCGCCGCAGGTGTCGGCGGCGAAGTGATCTGCACCGTTTACTGAGGAATGTTGGATGTCTCGCGTAGCGAAAAATCCGGTGGCGATTCCCGCCGGCGTCGATGTGGTCCAGTCCGGCACGCAGCTGTCGGCCAAGGGCAAGAACGGCGCTTTGAGTCTGTCGGTTCATCCTGATGTGACCGTGAGTCACCAGGACGGGCATCTGCATTTCGCGCCGACGCGACCATCGGCCGACAAGATGGCCGGTACCATGCGCGCCTTGTGCCAGAACATGATCAATGGCGTCCATGAGGGCTTCATTCGACGGCTGCAACTGATCGGCGTCGGGTATCGTGCGCAGATGCAGGGTTCTAGCCTGAACCTTTCATTGGGGTTTTCTCACCCGGTGAGCTATCCGGTTCCGGAAGGTATCTCGATCGAGACGCCCAGCCAGACCGAGATCGTGATCAAGGGTGCGGACAAGCAGCGTGTCGGTCAGGTTGCGGCGGATATCCGCTCGTATCGGTCGCCCGAACCCTACAAGGGCAAGGGCGTGCGCTACATGGGCGAGCGCGTGGTCCTCAAAGAGACCAAGAAGAAGTAAGTAGGTAACAGTCATGGAAAAGAAAACCGCACGCTTGCGCCGCGCCCTTCGGGGCCGAGCCAAAATGCGCGAACTGGGCATGACCCGGCTGTGCGTTCACCGTACGCCGCGTCACATCTACGCGCAGATCATCGCTGCCGACGGCGCATCGGTACTCGCGTCGGCTTCTTCGCTGCTGAAGGAGGTCCGCGACCAGGTCAAGGCCACCGGCAACGTCGACACCGCTGCGCTGGTGGGTCGGCTGATTGCGGAACGCGGCCGCGAAGCCGGCGTCACGCGCATCGCCTTTGATCGATCCGGCTTTCAATATCACGGCCGGATCAAGGCCTTGGCCGACGCTGCCCGTGCGGGCGGACTTGAGTTCTAAAGGATCTTCGATATGTCCAATACCGGGTTGCAAACCAGTGGCGACGGCCTGCTCGAGAAGCTCGTCGCGGTGAATCGCGTCGCCAAGGTGGTCAAGGGCGGCCGCCAGTTCGGATTTACCGCCCTGACCGTGGTGGGCGACGGGAACGGCCGTGTCGGATTTGGCTACGGCAAGGCGCGTGAAGTGCCGCAGGCGATTCAGAAGGCCATGGACCGCGCACGCAAGTCGATGCAGGCGGTTCATCTGAGCGACGGAACCCTGCAGCACCCGACCGTGGCCTCCCATGGGGCGACCCGCGTCATCATGAAGCCTGCGAGTCAGGGTACCGGCTTGATCGCCGGTGGCGCGATGCGTGCGGTGTTCGAGGTGGCGGGTGTGCACAACGTCCGGGCCAAGTGTCTTGGATCGCGCAACCCCCTCAACGTGGTGCGTGCGACCATCAATGGGCTGCACGATCTGCACGATCCCAAGTTTGTCGCAGCCAAGCGCGGCAAGTCGGTCGAAGAAATTCTGGGTGAATGAGATGACGGATGCAGTCAAACAGTATCGACTGACCCTAGTGCGCAGCGTCGCAGGTCGGCTCAAGAATCACCAGGCGTGCGTGCGCGGCTTGGGCTTGCGCCGCATGCACCACTCGGTGGTCGTGGCCGGCACCCCTGAAAATTGCGGAATGATCAACAAGGTATCCTACCTGTTGGCCGTCGAGGAGCTTTGAGATGCGTTTGAATTCGCTTCAACCCGCAGAGGGAAGTCGGAAGGACAAGCGGCGTCTCGGGCGCGGCATCGGGTCCGGCTTGGGTAAGACGAGCGGCAAGGGGCACAAGGGCCAGAAGGCGCGAGCCGGCGGCTTCCACAAGGTGGGCTTCGAAGGCGGCCAGATGCCCCTTCAGCGTCGCATTCCCAAGCGCGGATTTCGCTCGCGCACGGCCAGGACGCATTGCGAGGTGCGCCTGAACGAACTCAATGGGCTCGAGAGCCCTGTGACGCTGCTCGGCCTGATTGCCGCAGGTGTGGTTCCGCAAGGCACTGCGAAGGCAAAGGTCATTCTCTCGGGAACGCTCAGCCAGGCGATTACGCTCGAAGGCGTGGCGGTGACCGCCGGTGCACGCGCGGCGATCGAGGCGCTGGGCGGCATCATCAAGGAATCCTGATTCGTGGCCGCCAATCGCCCGCTGCCGGACATGGGCAAGCTTTCCGAGCTGCGCCAGCGCGTCCTGTTTCTGCTGGGCGCGCTGATCGTGTTCCGGATCGGAACCTTCATCCCCGTACCGGGGGTGGATCCGATCGCGGTCGCCCGCCTGTTCGAGCGCACCAGCGGCACCATTCTGGACATGTTCAACATGTTCTCGGGCGGAGCACTTTCCCGCCTGAGCCTGTTTGCGCTCGGGGTGATGCCCTATATCTCGGCGTCCATCATCGTCCAGCTCATGACCTCCGTGGTGCCGGCGTTCGAGGAGCTCAAGAAGGAAGGTGAAAGCGGCCGCCGCAAGCTGACGCAATATACCCGGTACGGATCGGTCGCTCTGGCGACGTTCCAGGCGGTGGGCGCCTCGGTCGCGCTGCAGAACCAGGGCGTCAACGCCATCCAGGGTCCGCTCTTCGTGGTGCTGGCGGCGACCAGTCTGGTGGCGGGGACCATGTTTCTCGTGTGGCTGGGCGAGCAGGTCACGGAGCGAGGTATCGGCAACGGAATCTCCATGATCATCTTCGCCGGTATCGTCGCCGGCCTGCCGTCGGCAGTCGGGGGCACGCTGCAACTGGTGCGCAACGGCGAAATGAACCCGCTGTTCGCGGTGGTCGTGCTGGCGCTGGCGGTCGCGGTGATCGCGGGGGTCGTATTCGTCGAGCGCGGTCAGCGGCGTATCCCCGTGCACTATGCCAAACGGCAGCAGGGCCGTCGGCTGTTTGCCGCGCAAACCACGCATTTGCCGCTCAAGCTCAACATGGCTGGCGTCATTCCGCCGATTTTCGCGTCCAGTCTGATTCTGTTTCCAGTCACCCTGGGCGGCTGGCTGGGTGGCGCGTTGGGAGATACCTGGGCAGCAACGATGATGCAGCGCGTCACCGCCGCCATCTCGCCGGGGCAACCGGTCTACATCTTGCTGTACGCCGCCTTGATCATCTTCTTCTGCTTTTTTTACACGGCGCTGGTTTTCAACGCCCGTGAAACTGCAGACAATCTGAAACGCTCCGGCGCGTTCATCCCGGGCATACGTCCGGGGCAGAACACGGCCAACTACATCGATGGTGTGTTGACGCGTCTAACGGTTGTAGGCGCCATCTACATCACGGTGGTGTGTCTGATGCCGGAGTTCTTGATCTTGTCGTTCAATGTTCCCTTCCATTTTGGCGGGACTTCGCTCCTGATCATCGTCGTGGTCGTGATGGATTTCATGGCCCAGGTGCAGGCGCACTTGATGTCCCACCAGTATGAGGGACTGTTGAAGAAGAGTAACTTGAAAGCGGTCGGCAGGGCCGGATAAGCGCTGCAGTCAGCACGAATCAGGAGTCACGAGTCATGAAAGTACGCGCCTCGGTCAAGCGGATCTGCCGCAACTGCAAGGTCATCAAGCGACACGGCCATATCCGCGTCATCTGCGTCGACGGCCGGCACAAACAGCGTCAGGGCTGAGTCCTGCTTGTCAATTGAAAAGTAATCGGCTATTCTTGCCGGCTAGCCGACGTCTGGTCGGGTCGGCGAATGGTCCGTCAGGAGAGCATTGAAGATGGCGCGTATCGCCGGTGTCAATATTCCAGATCAAAAGCATGCGGTGATTGCGCTGACCGCCATTTTTGGCGTCGGGCGCAGCCGGGCAAAGTTGATCTGCGAGGCGACGGGTATCAATCCGGCCTCGCTGATCAAGGATTTGACCGAGGGCGAGCTCGAGTCGTTGCGCCAGGCGGTCGCGAGGTTCACGGTCGAAGGCGATCTTCGGCGTGAAGTCTCGATGAACATCAAGCGCCTCATGGATCTGGGATGCTATCGGGGCCTGCGTCATCGGCGCGGTCTCCCGGTGCGGGGCCAACGGACCCGTACCAACGCCCGGACCCGCAAAGGCCCGCGTCGTGCGATCCGCAAATAAAGTGATGGCGCGCGTCCATCTTCTTCACCCAATCTAGCCGGCGAGTGTCCATGGCCAAGACAGCACCACGCAAGCGAGTCCGCAAGCATGTCACCGATGCGGTGGCTCATGTGCATGCCTCGTTCAACAACACCATCATCACCATCACCGATCGCCAGGGGAACGCGTTGTGCTGGGCCACGTCCGGCGGCTCTGGTTTTCGTGGTTCACGCAAGAGCACCCCGTTCGCCGCGCAGGTTGCGGCCGAAAAGGCCGGGAATGCCGCGCAGGAGCACGGTGTCCGCAACGTCGATGTGCTGGTGAAGGGGCCCGGGCCTGGGCGCGAAGCGGCGGTTCGGGCGCTCCACAACGTCGGCTTCAAGGTGCTGAGCATTACCGACGTCACGCCGATTCCGAACAACGGCTGCCGCCCGCCGAAGCGCCGGCGCGTTTGATCACGCGATAATTCGCTGCGACTGCACGAGAGACATGCATGGCAAAGTACATTGGCCCCAAATGCAAGCTATCCCGTCGTGAAGGAACCGATCTGTTCCTCAAGGCGCGGGGCAGTTCCTACGAGAAAAAGTGCCGCAGCGAGTCTGTGCCGGGGCAGCATGGCCAGCGCCGTGGGCGCCTGTCGGACTATGGTCTTCAGTTGCGCGAGAAGCAGAAGCTGCGCCGCATGTATGGCGTGCTCGAAGGTCAGTTCCGGCGCTATTACGAAGACGCGGCCCGTGCGCGCGGCAATACCGGTGAAACCATGCTGCAGCTGCTCGAGAACCGCCTCGACAATGTCGTCTACCGCATGGGCTTTGCGTCCACGCGCGCCGAGGCACGGCAACTGGTCGGGCACAAGGCGTTCGAAGTCAACGGTCGCCTGTCCAGCATTCCATCCATGCAGGTGCGCGCCGGCGATGTGATTCGCGTGTCGACCCGTGCGCGCGGACAGGACCGCATCCGCGGGGCCTTGACGGTCGCGCTCGAGATCGGGCTGCCGTCGTGGGTGGACGTGGATGAGAAGGAGTTGCAGGGCACCTACAAGATGGTTCCCGACCGCTCGGATCTCTCCCCCGACGTCAACGAAAATCTCGTCGTCGAGTTGTACTCCAAGTAAGGGAGCGTTTCAGAATGCAGGGCTTCGGTTCCAGTTTCTTGAAACCCCGCCTGGTGGATGTCCAGCGGTTGTCGTCGACGCATTCGCGCATCGTGCTGGAGCCGCTCGAACGCGGCTTCGGCCATACGCTGGGGAATGCGCTGCGGCGCATCCTGCTGTCGTCCATGGCCGGCGCGGCCGTGGTCGAGGCCGAGATCGACGGCGTGCTCCATGAGTACAGCAGCATCGAAGGCGTTCAGGAAGACGTCATCGACATCCTGTTGAACCTGAAGGGCGTGGCGTTTCGCATCACCGATCCGTCGGCGACCGACGTGAACCTGATGCTGATCAAGGAGACGCCCGGCCCGGTCACCGCCGCCGACATCCAGCTCAATCACCAGGTCGAGATCGCCAATCCGGATCACGTCATTGCGCATCTGACCGAAGGCGCGCGCATCAAGGCGCGGCTGAAGGTGCGCAAGGGCCGCGGCTACGAGCCGGCGCAGGCGCGCCTGGGCATGCTCATGGAAGACGACGCACGTCCGATCGGGGTGTTGCATCTGGACGCTTCCTACAGCCCGGTGCTGCGGGTCTCGTATACGGTCGAGAGCGCCCGTGTCGAGCAACGCACGAATCTCGACAAGCTGGTGATCGAGCTCGAGACCAGCGGGGTGCTCGACCCCGAGGAAGCGATCCGTCACGCGGCGACCATTCTCAGCGATCAGCTGGCGTCGTTCGTCGATCTCCGCTCCGAACAGGTCGAAGATCGGCACATGCGGGTAGGCGATCTGAATCCGATCCTGCTGCGGCCCATCGACGATCTGGAGTTGACGGTACGCTCGGCCAACTGCCTCAAGGCAGAGAATATCTTTTACATCGGTGATCTCATCCAGCGCAGCGAAGTGGAGTTGCTGAAGGCGCCCAACCTCGGCAAGAAATCGCTGACCGAGATCAAGCAGGCCCTCGCCTCTCACGACCTGTCATTGGGGATGCGACTGGACCAGTGGCCGCCGGCGGACCTTCAGCCCAGAAGCGCCGGGCCCGAAGCCGACGCCTGATCGATGACCTCGCCCGTGCGCGGGTATTTTTAACGGAATTTCGACCATGAGACATCGCAACACTGGCCGTCAGCTCAGCCGGAACAGCTCCCATCGCAAGGCGCTGATGCGCAACATGACCGTGTCGCTGCTCAAGCACGAGCTGATCCAGACGACCCTGCCCAAGGCCAAGGAACTGCGGCGCTTCGCTGAGCCGATGATCACGCTCAGCAAGGAAGATGGTGTTGCACGCCGGCGCCTGGCGTTCGATCGTCTGCGTGACCGGGACGTCGTCACCAAGCTGTTCAACGAGCTCGGCCCGCGTTACAAGCAGCGCCCGGGTGGCTATCTGCGGATTCTCAAGAACGGTTATCGTGCCGGCGACAATGCCCCCATGGCCGTGGTGGAGTTGGTCGATCGGCCTGACGCCGCGTCCGCTCAGGATACGGAGTGAGGCGGTTATCGTCCTCGATCCAAAGAGCCGGGCGTGTGCCCGGCTTTTTTTTTGCGCATCGATCGCCCTGAATTCTGCCGGCAGGATGTGCGCCGGTTTTCGGTAAAACGCGTCATCAAGGGGACAGACATGACCGACATTGCAGACCTGTTCGAGAACAACCGCCAGTGGTCGGCGTCGATCTGCGCGGAGGATCCGCAGTTTTTCCCGGGCTTGGCCGAGATCCAGGCGCCTGAATTCCTCTGGATCGGATGTGCCGATTCACGCGTCCCGGCGAATGAAATCACCGGACTCAAGCCGGGCGAGGTGTTCGTCCACCGCAACGTGGCGAATGTGGTGGCGCATGGCGACCTCAATTGTCTGGCGGTCGTCCAGTTCGCCGTCGACGTGCTGAAAGTCCGGAACGTCCTGGTGGTGGGCCACTACGGGTGCGGCGGCGTGCGGGCAGCGCTGGAGAATGCGCGCCTCGGGCTGGTGGACAACTGGCTGCGCCACATCCACGACGTCAAGCAGAAGCATCAGCATGCGCTCGCGACAGCGGCGGACGAAGCGGATCGCATCGACCGGTTGTGCGAGTTGAACGCGATCGAGCAGGCGCGCAACCTGTGCCAGACCACCGTCATCCAGGATGCCTGGGCCCGCGGACAGGCGCTGGCCGTGCACAGCTGGATCTACGGTCTGACCGACGGCATCATCCACGATCTGGGCTACTCGGTGTCGGCGGCGGCCGAGGTGGAGGCGCACTATGAGGCGGCCGTCGCCCGCAGATCCGGAAAGACCCAGCCCTAGTCGCCCCGGTCAGGGACGCCCCAGCCATTCGATGCGATAGAGGTGTCGTTTCCGGTCCCGGTAGTTCTGCACCGAGCCTTCGTAACGCAGGGTTTCCAGCTTGGTCAGGTCGACGTCCACGATCAGCGCCATTTCGGTGTTCGGCGTGCTTTCGGCCATGATGGCATCGTGGGGGAAGGCGAAGTCGCTGGGCGAGAACACGGCGGACTCGGCGTACTGAATATCGAGGTTGTCGACCTGGGGCAGGTTGCCGACGCTGCCGGCAATCGCAACGTAACATTCGTTTTCGATGGCGCGGGCCTGGGCGCAGCGTTTCACCCGCAGGTAGCCGTTTTTGGTATCGGTCCAGAACGGCACGAACAGGATCTGCATCTGCTCATCGGCCAGCAGTCTCGCGAGTTCCGGAAACTCGACGTCATAGCAGATCAGGATACCGATCTTGCCGGCGTCGGTGTCGAAGACGCGCAACTGATCCCCGCCCCGCATCACCCAGGCGCGCTGTTCATAGGGCGTGGGGTGGATCTTGTACTGCGCATCGACGGTGCCGTCGCGCCGGCACAGGTAGGCGACGTTGTAGAGCACACCGTCCTCGTAGAGGGGCATGCTGCCGGCAATGATGTTGATGTTGTAGCTCACCGCCAGGCGTGAGGTCTCCTCGCGCAGCCGTTCGGTGTAGCTGGCCAGGTGGCGCATCCCCGACACAGTGGATCCCGGCGGCAGCAGCCCCATCAGGGGCGCATTGAAGAACTCGGGCAACAGCGCGAAGTCGGACTGGTAGTCGGACAGCGCATCGACGAAGAACTCGATCTGCTGGATCAGTTCCTCGACCGAATCGATCCAGCGCATCTGCCACTGAAGGACCCCGATCCGGACGCGGTCGCGTCGCTGGTTGATGCCGGGCTGCGGTCGCGGTTCGTGGAAGATGTTGATCCACTCGAGCAGCGTGGCGTAGCCGCGCGAGGCCTTATCCTCCGGCAGATAGTTGCGAAGTACCCGCTTGACGCGAAATTCGTTGGACAACTGGAACGAAAGGATGGGATCGTAGATCTCCCGGTGCTGCACCTTTTCGATGTATTCCGGGGGCGACATGTGGTCGGCGTAGGCGGCATAGCCCGGGATGCGGCCGCCGGCGACGATGGCGCGCAGATTGAGGTGACGGCACAGGGACTTTCGAGCCTGGTAGAGGCGCCGGCCCAGACGCATGTCGCGGTACTCCGGATCGACGAAGACATCGACGCCGTAGAGCACATCCCCGTCGGGGTCATGGGTGGTGAGGTAGGCATTGCCGGTGATCTGGTCGTAGGTATGCTGATCACCGAACTTGTCGTAGTCGACGATGACCGCAAAGGCCGCCGCCACCACCCGACCGTTGTCTTCGATGCAGATCTGGCCTTCGGGAAAGGTCGCGATCTGGGAATAGTACTTGTCGCGCGGCCAGGCGCCGCCGAAGTCTGCGTAGACGAAGTCCATGAGGCGACGAATATCGTCGTAGTCCTCACGGGCCAGATTGCGCAGGCGGAGTCGGTGCTCGGGGGCGGACGGCGACGACAGGGTGTCCGGATCGGGGGGGACCACGGGGCCTCCGGGGTGGCTTCTACCAGCGAACCTTGAAGCCGCGCGTATCGATGTGGACGAAAGGCCCATGATACGCGCTTGCCTTGTATCGGCCCAGCCCGCCGACGAGGTGGGTGTGCGTCTCTTCCAGTCCTTCGACCAGGCTGGCCAGCCAGTCGGCGTCGTCCTCATCGATGCGGCCGTCCCGATTGAGATCGTCCATGCGGCCGTCGCCGTCACGATCGATGAAGACATCGGCGGCATCGCCCCACAGATGCCGGCTGTAGGTGGTGTCGTTGCCCACGCGGCGGTTGTAGGCCGGCGTCCGGTAGCCGCTCATCACGGCGAAGCTGTCGATGCGGATGCCGTTGGTATTCACTTCCTCCAGCACGGTTTCCAGCTTCAGCGGCAGGCTGCTCTGCAGCACCAGGTACTTCGTCGCCCCCGCTTCCTGCTTGCAGAGAAACTGCCCGATCCGGAAATGCGGCGACACGCGAACGTCCAGCAGGTCCGGCGTGATCTCGACGAAACCCTGCGGGGGACGATAGCTGTCCATGTTCCGCAACGGCGTTTCCGGATAGTGCCCGATGGGGTAGCCGTTCAGCGTGCCGTCCGCCGCCCGGCTGCGCGGATGCATCACGAACACGTTGAACTGCATCGTGTCGTTGGTGTTCAGGCCCTTGAGTCGCAGACGATAGAGCCCAGGGGTGATCGGCGCTTTCCAGATCCAGGAATGCGTTTCCACCGCATCGAGCCGGCCCCCTTCGGCGAGCGCCGCCAAGCGCAGGCCGTCCGTTGCGCCCAGGACCTCGATGGGCACCACCTGGCCGGGCATGACGAAGGTGGCGAGTTCACGATAGGGGTTCACCGTCTCGCCGAAGGCAGCGGTGAACCGCGCGCGACCGGCGTCGAACGCCTCACTGCTTGCCGCGCCGGCCGCCGCCGTCCAGCACAGCATGGTCGCCATGAGCAGGCGCGCAGCGCGCAACACAAGGGCTCTCGTCATGATCACTTCCAGGGAGTTCGTGCCAGCTTGCGGGCCAGCGCTTCGTCGTTGCCGTAGATGTCCTCGCGCAGATTCAGATTGCCGGTCTGCGCATCCGGCCATGCCGTCCAATAGACGAACTCGATCGGTACCGGATCGATGCGGACCGCTTTCGTCTGGCCCGCGGCGATCAGGGCTTCCATGCGCTCGCGTGGCCAGCGTTCGTCCTGGTTCATGAGGAATTCCGCCAGTGACAGCGGATGCTCCACCCGAATGCAGCCTGAACTATACATGCGGCGGGGGCGATTGAAGAGCTGTTTGGACGGCGTATCGTGCAGATAGACCTGATCCTGATTGGGAAACAGGAACTTGACGCGACCCAGCGAGTTTTGCGCGCCCGGCGCCTGACGGATGCGCAGCTCCGGGAGCGGCTGGCCCGCATCGACGAGCGTCTGGAGCGAGGCCGCATCGAGCGGGATCGGGCCGTCATCGCCGCGCATGGACACCGTCATCCCGGCCTGGTCGAGAAAAGCCGGATCGGCGAGGATCTTCGGCAGCAGGTCTTCCTGGACCAGGCGTCTGGGGACGGTCCAGGTGGGATTGAAGACCATGGTATCGATTTTGCCGGTGAGCAGGGGCGTGGGTCGATACTGCCGCCCGACGACGACCCGTGTGTCCCACACCGTCTTCCCATGCCGCATCGCCGCGAGTGTGAAGCCCGGGATATTGACGCGGACGAGCCGGTCGGCGACCGGAGCCGTGGTCCAGCGCTGCCGTTCCAGATTGGCAACCAGTTGATCGATGCGGCGCTCCCTCGGGATGTTGAGGGCGGTCACGGTCTGCGGTCCGATGTGCCCGTCGGCGTCCAGTCCGGCGAGGCGCTGGAATCGTCGCACCCGCTCGACCAGTGCCGCATCGTAGACATCGTCCGGCGCGTCCATCGCCGCGCCGGACGCCGGCGGCTCGGAAACGCCGACGCGTTCCCATGCCTCCATCGCGCGACGCAGCGTGACGACGCGCGGATCCTGGTCCCCCGGGCGCAGGGTCGGGCCGGCCGGCAGGGTGGGCGAGTCCGCCGACTGCCGCAGCCGCTGTAGCGCAGTCTGGAGGTGGGTATAGGCCACCGGATCGAGGGGCTGTGGCGCCAGCGCCGAGGCCACGCGATCGGCATCGATCGCTTCTTCGAGCCGCGTCGCGAGGGTCGGCAGGGCCTCGACGGGCGCCACCGGAAACCCCGCCACCGCGGGGTGCGCCCGTCCGCTACCGAGATGGACGGACAGTGTCATGAAGGCGTCGGTCGCAAGTCGATCGAGTTCCTGTCGCACCGCTTCGGGCGCGGGCTGGCTGTCGCCGGCACCGATGCCGTCCTCCAGGCGGGCGAGGTGGTAGTCGGCAGCATCCAGACCGTGGGCATCGAGCGACCGCAGGAATTCCACCAGATGGAGCAGCGCGGGGCGAGCGGCGCCCGCGGCGTCGAACCAGACCGGGCGGTCACCCCGGTCGGCGAGGTATCGATCCACTGCCGCCGCGCTCCAGAGGTCGGGCGCGGGCGCCGTTCCGGCAGCGGCCAATGGCGCCACGAGGATGAGCAGGCTCGCCAGCAGCCGCGCCCGGTAGCGGCGCCTGCGGTATCCTGCAACGGTGCGGCGAGCGGTGCCGGGCGCGTGAGCCGCCCGGGGGGTGCGCCGTTCGGGCGCGGGCAGCATGCTGTTCATCGGAAGCAGTGGTCGGGGCACAGTCATCCCTCGGCAGCCTTCGCCCGCATCGGTCGCGGTGGCGATGCTCATCCGCTCGGGGTTGAGATAGACTGCCTTGCCGCCGGCCTGAAGGCAATGTCGGCCGGCGCGATGCGGCCTGAAGAAACAGGCCACCGGGGAATCCCGGCTGGGCTGCGGATGGGAGGAAGGGCCATGGACGTGTCGGTCTTCTATTTCGTGCTCGAGGTGCGCTCCACCGTCGCGGAGGGATCCCGGCTGGGCGGCGGTTACGTCCACTGCTGGATCCGGCAGCCGACGCCCGAGGCGGCCTGCGCGCTGGCGGTCGAACGGGTGCAAGCCGAAGGCTGGCTGGTGGCGTCCTGCTCCGAGCCCACCGTGGCTCGGCGCGACGACTTCCGGTGCGATGACGAATCGCTCGAGTGTTACGAGCTGGCATTGCGCGATGGCGAGGCACTGGTGATGCACGGCTGGATCTTCGAAGGCGACTGAGTGCCCAGGCCCGATTTCCTCATCATCGGCGCGCAGAAGGCCGGCACCAGCTGGCTGGCTCATAACCTGGCGCAGCATCCCCACCTCTATCTGCCGGCGGAGGAACTGCACTTCTTCGACAAGTCGGCGCGCTTCGCGCGCGGCCCGGCCTGGTACGAGGCGCAGTTTGCGCCGCCGCCGGGGGTGACCTGCGTCGGGGAGAAAACGCCGGACTATCTGTGGAGCGACGAGCGGGGCGGTGAGGATCACACGCCCGGAATCGCCGAGCGCGTCCATGGGACCTATCCCGACCTGCGGCTGATCTGCGTGCTGCGCGACCCGGTCACACGCGCCGTCTCGGCGGCGCGCCACCTGCTGCAGACCGGCCGGGTGCGCCCGTCCACCCCGCTGGACGCCCTTCTGATCGGTGACCAGCGGGCGCTCGCCGAACCCCACGGCGTGCTCGCGCACGGCTTCTATGCCCGGCAGCTGCGGCGCTACCTCGCCTTGTTCGGGGCCGGGCGGCTGTGCATCCTGTTCTACGAGGACGACCTGCGTGACGAACCGCTGGGCACCCTGCAACGGGTTTGCCGCTTTCTCGGGGTCGACGGGGATTTCGGGTTCCCCGATCGGTCACGGCGGATCAACGAACTGGGGTTGAGCCGCCGGGGGCTGGCGCTGGCCTATGGATTGCCGTGGCTGGGCCGACCCATCCGCGCCCTCGATCGCCGCTGGGCCACGCCTTACCGGCCGGAGGCCGCGCCGCCCACCCTTGCCACCCTGGCGAGGCTGTACGCCCCTGCCAATGCCGAGCTGTTTGCGCTGCTGGGCCGGTCGGCGTCGAACTGGCGCATGTCCTAGAATGACCCATCCTGGGCATCGGTGGAGGGGCCGTGGAATTTGCCTGTGACGTCGACATCGATGCGCCGCCCGAGTGCATCTTCCCGTGGCTGGAGGAGCCGGCCCGGATGCAGCAGTGGGTCCAGGGGCTGGAGCATTCGGAGTATCTCGCGCCGATCGACGCGCCGGTGGTGGGGACGCGGTTTCGCCAGCGCATGCGCGAAATGGGCCGGACGGTCACCTACGACGGCGAAGTGGTCCAGCGCGAGCCGCCCGGCGTTCTGGGCGTCGTCCTGACGCATCGCCGCTTCGAGATGCGCATCGCCTATCGGCTCGGTGCGCGCGCCGGCGGGACCCATCTGCGCTACGCTTTGCACTTGCGGGCGCTCGACAGTACCGTGGCGCGGATGGAGCGGGCGCTCGGCTGGATGCTGGAACGCGGCGCCCGCCAGCAGCTCGCCCGGCTCAAACGGTGCGTGGAAGACGAGCTTGCCTCGGACGACAAGAACCGGAAAAGCAGTCTATAGTGTGGAGGTCAAGCCGGCCGCTGCATTCAGCCTTTGCCGGCAACGTTCATCACCCCGTGGAGAGACGGGCAAGGGATTGCGCAATACGAAGTGATACGGCGTCGGCACCGCGGGTCTCCTCCCATGCCGGCGCACACAACAACGCCCCAGGGATTCGGGGGCCAGCACCATGATGGGTAGAAGGAGATGTCCGCGATGATGCAAAGAATGATGAAGGGGCTGCTCGTGGCCTGCGCGCTGACCGTGGCCGGCTGTGCGTCCGACAAGCCGAATGTCAGCTACGAGGTGCCACAGCAAAAGGTCTTGAATGGGACGCACAAGCGCGTCGCACTGTTCACGCTCGACGAGCCGGCGGTCTATGACGTCCGCATCTACCGTTACCCCGGCCCGGATACCCCGGGCATCACGCTGCCGGGCCGCATCGTCGGCACGACGGTGACGGCCGCAGGACGCCAGGCGGATACCGCCAGCCGGACCCTGCAACTGACCCAGGCCATCAAGGAGTGGAACTTCAACATCGGGCGCCAACTCACGGACGACGTGAAGAAGCGGATCGAAGCCAACGGCTATGCGGTCGAGGAAGTGCATACCAGCGATCATCGGCACACGACGGCCTATCGCAATCACAAGTATCTGGGCACCTACCCCGCGGTCAGCCAGCCGGTCGATGCCTATCTGCACGTGTATATCGAGTTCGCCGGCTATACGGCTCCGACGCCGAGCGAGCCGTACACGCCGACGCTGGAAGTGTTCATGGATCTGGTCGATCCCCAGACCAAGGCGCGTGAGTACGCCGCCAGCCTGGTCTACGGCGGTCCGGTCCCGGTCAGCGACGCCAACAACACGCCGTCCGACCCCAAATACACGGTCCGCGACTTCGCATGGCTGTGTGCCGGACCCGAGGCCTGCGAAGAGAACCCGGCCGTCAAGGGCTTGCGGGCAGCCTCCGAAGGCGTGGCCCAGATGGTCGAGCGGCATTTGTTCGCCAAGGCCCAGCCGCGCGCAGTGGCGCCCTGATCGATCGAAGCTCAAATGAAAACGGGCCCTGCGGGGCCCTTTTTCATGGGGTTGGCCGGGCGCCGATCAGGATGCGGACCGCCTGCGTATCCAGTGCTGGAAGCGCAGGTCATGGCCGTTGCGGGCGTCCGCAGGACGGGATTGCTCATCGCGGAGCGCCCAGGCCGTTTCATCGATGGCCGGGAAAAACGCATCGGCGCCCGCGTCGGTGTCCACCCGCGTCAGGAACACCTCATCGGCGAGCGGCAGAAAAGCGGCATAGACCTGCCCGCCGCCGATGATCATCACCGGATCGCCGTCGGCAGCAGCGAGCGCGGCCGCCACGCTGTCGACCCGCTCGGCGCCGGGAAAATCCTTGGCCGGATCGCGTGACAGCACGAGATTCTGTCGGCCCGGCAGGGCGCGGCCGATGGCGGCGTAGGTGTTCGCGCCCATGACCACGGGGTGGCCCAGAGTGAGCGCCTTGAAATGGGCGAGATCCGCCGGCAGATGCCAGGGCAGGCGGTTGTCCCGTCCGATGCCCTGGCGCCGGTCACAGGCCGCGATCAGCGCGATGCGCGGCCGGCGCGGGTTCATACGGCGACCGGCGCGCCGATGGCGGGATGATGCCGGTAGTCTGCCAGCGTGACGTGCTCCGGTCCGAAGCCCGCGATGTCCCGGACCGAGGGGTCGAGCTGCAAGGTGGGCAGGGCGAGGGGGTCACGACCGAGCTGTTCACGCACCTGATCCTGATGGTTCAGATAGATGTGGCAGTCGCCACCCGTCCAGACGAAATCGCCGACGCCAAGCTCGCAGACCTGCGCCACCATGTGCGTGAGCAGGGCATAGCTGGCGATGTTGAAGGGCACGCCAAGGAATAGATCCGCGCTGCGCTGGTAAAGCTGGCAGGAGAGGCGGCCGCCCGCCACGTGGAACTGGAACAGGCAGTGGCAGGGCGCCAGCGCCATGTCGGGCAGGTCGGCCACGTTCCAGGCACTGACGATGTGGCGACGCGAATCCGGATTGCGGCGGATCTGGTCGATCACCTGGGCCAGTTGGTCGATAGAGCGGCCATCCGGCGTGGGCCAGGAGCGCCATTGCATGCCGTAGATCGGTCCCAGATTGCCGTCCGCGTCCGCCCACTCGTTCCAGATCGAAACGCCATTATCATTTAGGTACTTCACGTTCGTGTCGCCGCGAATGAACCACAGCAGTTCGTGCAGGACCGACTTGAAATGCACGCGCTTGGTGGTGACCAGCGGAAAACCCTCGCGCAGGTCGAAGCGCATCTGGGCGCCGAACAGGGAAAGCGTGCCGGTGCCGGTGCGGTCGGCCTTGCGCGCACCGGTGCCGAGCACCTGATGCAAGAGCGCGAGATAGGTGCGCATCAGCGCGGGGCGCCGAGCGCCGCGTCCGGGACATCCGCGCGGCCATGACGCCGGGCCCAGAGCAGGAGATAGATGCCGAAGGCGATCATCGGCAGGCAGAGCAACTGCCCCATCGTCAGCCAGCCGAAGGCGAGATAGCCGATGTGGGCATCCGGTTCGCGCACGCCCTCGACCGCGAAGCGGAACATCCCGTAGAGCAGCAGGAACAGGCCGGACACCGCCCGCGTCGGCCGCGGCTTGCGGGAATAGAGCCACAGCAGGGTGAACAGCACCACCCCCTCGAGGAAGGCCTCGTAGAGTTGCGAGGGATGGCGCGGCCAGGGTCCCGCACCGGGAAACACCATGCCCCAGGGCAGGTCGGTCGGCCGCCCCCACAGTTCGCCGTTGATGAAGTTGCCGATGCGCCCGGCGCCGAGGCCCAGCGGCACGAGCGGCGCCACGAAATCGGCCAGCCGCCAGAAGCCACAGCCCAGGCGGTTGCCGTACCAGACCATGACCGTGATGACGCCGAGCAGCCCGCCGTGGAAGGACATGCCGCCTTCCCAGATCCGCAGCAGCGCCAACGGGTCGCCGAGCACGCGCGCCAGATCGTAGAACAGCACGTAGCCCAGCCGGCCGCCGAGAATCACCCCCAGCGCGACATGGGTGGTCAGGTCGCTCATCTGTTGCTGGCTGAGCGGCGTGTCGGGCCGCCGCGCCCGCGCATGCCCCAGGGCCCAGCCGCCCAGGATGCCGATCAGGTAGGTCAGCCCGTACCAGTGGATGGCGAGCGGCCCGAGCTGCAGGGCGATGGGATCGATGGCGGGGTAGGTCAGCATGGGCGTCATGGTACAACAGGTCGGATCGTGGGGCAGCCGCGCCGCTCACGGTCCGGGCGCGCCGCTGATCGCGGCCCTCGCGAGCGCCGCGGGGCGCGGCCATCCGCCGGTGTAAGGCAACGCTGAACGACGGGCTGGAATCCAGACTACCGGGGCACAAGCGCTTGCGTTCATTGATCGCCATTTCGCGCTTTGGGACATGCTCAGCGTTGCCCTACGCGGGCGTCGACGGTATTCGGTCAGCCGCAAAGCCTTTTTGCCCGGCGTTGGTGCGGCACGGCGCGTCCTGCGCATGGCTTGCGTCGCAAGTCCGGTAGAGGTCCGGACCTGCTCCCGCGCATCACGCCTTCGCGGGCTTGATTCGCGTCCCGCCGTGCCTGGCCGGCCTGAGCGCTTGAGAAATTCACAAGCGCTCAGCGGAAATCCTCCGGCGCCTGGCGCTGCCAGTCGATGAGCGAGGCGCGGAAATCGAAGCGGAACGGGAAGCCCAGCGATTTCAGCGTGCCCGGCACGATGTGGGTCGGCCGCGCGGCCTTGCGCACCCGCACCGGGTGGATGGGGCTGTTGCCTCCGAGCGCGGCGTTGATCAGTCCGGCGGCGGGCACGAGCAGGGCGAGCGGCAGCGGCACCACCGGCGCGCGGCTGCCCAGATGCGCCTTGACGTGATCCACCAGCGCGCCCAGAGGCTCGGTCGGGTCTTCCACATAGTTGTAGCGCAGCACCGGCTCGGGCCGGTCCATCATGAACGCCACGCTGTCCAGCAGCCCCTCGATGTAGCCGTAGGATTTGCGGATCGCGGGCGAACCGGGATAGGCGAAGTAGCCGCGCCGGATGGCGCGGATCATGCGCAGGATGTTGCCCGGATCGCCGGGACCGTAGATCACCCCGGGCCGGCAGATGACCAGCCGCCTGCCCGGCGCCGCCTGCTGCCACTGCTCGTGGATCAGCTCGGCCGGGTATTTCGAGCCGCCATAGGGCGAGACCGGACAGATCGGCGCGGTCTCGTCGGTGGGCCCGTCGGTCGGGCCGTACACGGCGATGCTGCTGGTGAAATAGAGGTTAGCGCAGCCCACCGCCGCGGCGTAGGCCGTGACGTTGCGCGCCCCGGCGAGGTTGGTCGCGAAGTATTCGATGGGCTCATGGCCCGGCTCGCGGTGCACCGCCGCCAGATTGAAGATCCACGCTGGCGGCTCGGGCGTGAGATCGGCGGGAATGGGCTGGCGCACGTCGGTGATCGAGGCCGTGACGCCCGGCTGGCCGGTCAATGCGCTCGGCCGCACGTCGGCCAGATGCACGTGGCTCGCGCGCCCCGTCGCCAGCAAGCGCCGGGCCAGATGCGTGCCGATGAAGCCCGCGCCGCCGAAGAGGATGCACGTCGTCATTCAGGATTTTCCCTTCCGCTTTTCAGCCCATTGGCACTTCGTCATTGCGAGCACCCGTAACCAAGCCGCCGTGCCGGCCCACCTCCCGTCATTGCGAGCCCCGCAGGGGCGCGGCAATCCATGCCTCCCGCTCCGTCATTGCGAGGAACCCGTGACGAAGCAATCCATGCCTTTCGCCGCCCGATGGATCGCCACGGCGCTGCGCGCCTCGCGATGACGAAAGGAGCGCCACTCGGATGACGGCGCCCGTCATTGCGAGAACCCGTGACCAAGCCGCCGTGCCGGCCCACCTCCCGTCATCGGAGGCGCCCCGTGACGAGCCGCCGATGCCCGATGCCCCGCCATCCGAGGACCGAGACGAAGCCGTGCCAGCCCACCTCCCGTCATTGCGAGCCCCGCAGGGGCGCGGCAATCCATGCCTTCCGCCGCCCGATGGATCGCCACGGCGCTGCGCGCCTCGCGATGACGAAAGGAGCGCCACTCGGATGACGGCGCCCGTCATTGCGAGGCCCGTGACGAAGCCGTGCCGGCCCCCCTCCGTCATTGCGAGCCCCGCAGGGGCGCGGCAATCCATGCCTCCCTCACGGCGAGAATGGCCAGGCCGGACGGCGTGCGCCGCTGCCGGTGGCCCCTACTCAAAGCCGCGCCTCGTCCACATGCGCCAGAAACCAGCGGTAAGTCTCGCGGATGCCGTCCTCCAAGCCGATGCGCGCCTGCCAGCCCAGCGCGGTGAGCCGCGACACGTCCAGCAGCTTGCGCGGCGTGCCGTCGGGCTTATCCGGATCGAGCACGATCCGCCCCGCGAAGCCCACCACGCGTTGCACCAGTTCGGCCAGTTCCAGAATCGAGACGTCCTCGCCCACGCCGACATTGACGATGCGTTCATCGCTGTAGCGCTGCATCAGGAACAGGCAGGCGTCGGCCAGATCGTCCACGTGCAGGAACTCCCGCCTGGGCGTGCCGCTGCCCCAGACCACCACCTCGGCCGCGCCGGTCGCTTTGGCCTCGTGGAATTTGCGGATCAGCGCCGGCAGCACGTGCGAGTTGGCCAGATGGAAGTTGTCGCCGGGCCCGTAGAGATTGGTCGGCATCAGGCTGATGGCGTCGAAGCCGTACTGGCGCCGGTAGGCCTGGCACAGCTTGATGCCGGCGATCTTGGCGATGGCGTACCACTCGTTGGTCGGCTCCAGCGCGCCGGTGAGCAGGCAGTCCTCCGGCATCGGCTGCGGCGCGAACTTGGGATAGATGCAGGACGATCCCAGGAGCAGCAGCTTCGCCGCGCCGTGGCGATAAGCGGCCTCGATGACGTTGATCTCGATCTGCAGGTTGTCGCGCAAAAAATCGACCGGATAGCTGTTGTTGGCGTGGATGCCGCCCACCCGCGCCGCAGCCAGGAACACATACGCCGGTCGCTCCTGCGCAAAGAAGGCATCGACCGCCGCCGCGTCGGTGAGGTCCAGTTCGCTTTGCGTCCGCAGCAGCAGATTGCCGAAACCCGCCTGCTTCAGGCGGCGCACGATGGCGCTGCCTGCCAGCCCGCGGTGGCCGGCCACGAAAATGCGAGCAGCCTGATCCATGGTCATGTCTCCGGTTTTCGAAAGGGTTGATGGCATGGATTGCTTCGTCACGGGGTTCCTCGCAATGACGGCGCGGCGAAAGGCATGGATTGCCGCGCCCCTGAGGGGCTCGCAATGACGGGGCGGGGTCATCGCGAGGCGTGTCCGTTTCGATCCATTGTCGCGAGGGCCGCCCCTCCCGCATCGCGGCGCCGTGTGCCCGACGTCATCGCAAAGGCGCGTCCGCCCCTTCCGTCATCGCGAGGCGCGCAGCGCCGTGGCGATCCATCCCCATGCCATGGCGAGACGAAAGGCATGGATTGCCACGCCCCTGCGGGGCCCGCAATGACGGGGCGGGGTCATCGCGAGGCGCGTCCGTTTCGATCCATCGTCGCGAGGGACGCCCTCCTTCATCGTCGCGAGGGCCGCCCCTCCCGCATCGCAGCGCCGTGCGCCTGACGTCATCACGAGGGCCGCCCTCATTCGTCATCGCGAGGGACGCAGCGCCGTGGCGATCCATACGGCGCTGGAAAGGCATGGATTGCCACGCCCCTGTGGGGCTCGCAATGACAGAGGGAACGTCATCGCGAGGCGCGCAGCGCCGTGGCGATCCATCCAGTCCGGCGGCCGGCTTCACCCCTCATTCATGATGGGCGAAGGTGGCGAACCCCTCGCGGCGACACAGCTCGTCGCGCTCGGCGGCTTTCAGATCCTCGCGCACCATCTCCGCCACCAGCGCCTCGAAACCGACCTTGGGCGCCCAGCCGAGCTGGCGCTTGGCCTTGGCGGGATTGCCCAGCAGCGTCTCCACCTCGGTGGGGCGGAAATAGCGCGGATCGACGGCGACCAGACAGCGGCCGCTGCGGGTGCAAATGCCGCGCTCGTCCACGCCGTCGCCCTCCCAGCGCAGCGCCATGCCCAGCTCCGCGGCGGCGCGCGCCACGAACTCGCGCACCGAGTGCTGCTCGCCGGTGGCGATCACGTAATCGTCCGGCGTGTCCTGCTGCAGGATCAGCCACTGCGCCTCCACGTAGTCGCGCGCATGGCCCCAGTCGCGCAGGGCGTCCAGGTTGCCGAGGTACAGCCGCTCCTGCAGGCCCAGCTTGATGCGCGCCAGGGCGCGGGTGATCTTGCGCGTGACGAAGGTCTCGCCACGCACCGGCGATTCGTGGTTGAACAAAATGCCGTTGCTGGCATGCAGCCCATAGGCCTCGCGGTAGTTCACCGTGATCCAGTAGGCATAGAGCTTGGCCGCGGCGTAGGGCGAGCGCGGATAGAAGGGCGTGGTCTCATCCTGCGGAATCGCCTGCACCTTGCCGTACAGCTCCGAGGTGCTGGCCTGATAGAAGCGCGTTTTCTGCTCCAGCCCCAGGATACGGATGGCCTCCAGCAGCCGTAGCGTGCCCATGGCGTCGGAATTGGCGGTGTATTCCGGCGTCTCGAAAGACACCGCCACATGGCTTTGCGCCGCCAGGTTGTAGAGCTCGTCGGGCTGCACTTCCTGCACCACCCGGATCAGGTTGGTGGCATCGGTCAGGTCGCCGTAATGCAGGATCAGGCGCCGGTCCTTGGTATGGGGGTCCTGGTAGAGATGATCGATGCGGTCGGTGTTGAAGGACGAAGCCCGGCGCTTGATGCCGTGTACTTCGTAGCCCTTGTGCAGCAGCAGTTCGGCCAGATAGGCGCCGTCCTGCCCTGTCACCCCGGTAATCAACGCCCGCTTCGCCTGTGTCACAACTGTTTCTCCGTGTTCAGCGTGAAGACATTGGCGCACCGACCATCACCGGCGCACCAGACTGCCCACGACATCGGTTTCATGGGTTCACTTTCCTGTCTTTCCTGTTCCTGACTTTCTTGCGGTCGTCAACCAGCCCCTGCAACTGCTGTTCGAATGCGGTCAGAATTGCATCCCGGTTCAGGTATCGTTCCGCATGGGCGCGCGCATTGCGCCCCATGTGCTCCCGGCGGGCCGGATCGTCCGCCAGCCGCGCCAGCGCCTCGGCCAGGGCCGTAGCGTCTTCCGGCGCCACCGCGACGCCACAATCGTGGTCACGCAACAGATCGAAAAGATCGGTGTCGGCGGCCGCGGTCGCCACCGTTGGCCGACCCGCCGCCATGATGTTGGCGAGTTTCGACGGCATCACCAGATCGGCCGCCTGCGCGCGCTGTACCACCAGATGAATATCGCCGACGGCCAGCAGATCGTTCATGCGTTCCTCCGGCTGCACCGGCAGAAACCGGAGATTGGTCAACGCCAGTTCCCGCGCCAACGCCTCCAGATGCGGGCGATCGCCCCCGGAGCCGACCAGGATGAACTGAAGCCGCGGCTGCTCTCGCACCAGCGCCGCCGCTTGCAGAACCACGTCCAGACCCTGTTTGGCACCCATGGCCCCCGCATAAAGCACCAGCAGATGCCCAGCGTCGAAGCCCAATTCGTCACGCAGTCCGTTGTCCCTTTTGCCAGGAACTATCGCGTCGGTATCCGTCCAGTTGGGAACCAGCCAGGTGCGTTCCGGATCCGCGCCCTTCTCGATCGCCCGCCGGCGCATCGCCGGGGCGATGGTGCTGACGCACGCGGCCATCCGCACCAGAAAGTTTTCCCCCGCGTACAGCAGCCGTTGCAGTGGCCCCAACCGCAGCATTCCCAGGCGAACTGCCGCATCCACCTGAAAATCCTGGATATGGAGCACCCAGGGCGCGCGCCTCACCAGCCCATACAGCCAGGGCATGATCGCGCCCTGGAGCGGCGGACACACCGCAATCACCAGATCGTAACGACAGCGCCGGCAGAGGATACCGGTCCACCAATAAAGCCCGGCGATGGAAAAACTGGTCTCCATCAGGATCCGGCCCAGCGCCGACACACGTCTGGGCGCCGGCACCAAATGCGGTGTGCGCATGACTCGGGTGCCATTCAGCGTTTCACGGCGAAACCCGCGGCCCCGGTAAGCGGGAAATACCACCCACTCCGGGTAATGAGGCAGGCCCGCCACCACGTCCACCTCGTGCCCGCGCGCCGCCAGCCAGACCGCCATTTCACCGGTGTATTTGCCGGTACTCGTCAGCTCCGGAGCATAGTTGATGCTTTGGATCAGAATTTTCAGTTTGGCACCTCGGGATCCGACAGCATTGGTCGGGCGCACATCAACCCCGGGTTCACCACTCGTCCCGGGATCGTTGGTTACGTTTTGGCTTCCGGTTTTCAAATTGATCACCACGACACACATCCTTGGTACGTTCAACCTTGGCACGTTCAGGGCGCCGCCGGGACCGCAGGGCTTTCCTCGCCGGTTATCGTCGCCATCTTCCTGTCTGGCGTTATCCGGCTCGCATCACGCCGAGCCAAGATGCCTCGCAATGACGGAGAAGCCGTCCACATGTGCCACGAACCAGGCACTGCCGTATTGAAGTAGCGCAGCGCAGCTGCGCTACTTCAACCGCCATTTTCCAATCCACTACCTCCACCACTGCCAGCCTCGGGCCAACGAAGCTTCACTGATTCGCAGGGATTACCACGACAGATGTAGCCATCGGGAAGATCGTGCGTCACCACCGAACCCGCGGCAACAATGGTGTCCGTCCCCACCGTAACGCCAGGCCCGACGAAGCACTGTGCGCCGATCCAACATCCAGAGCCAAGGTTGATCGGCCGGTTGCGGTAAGGCATTCGATCAATCTTGAAATCGTGATTACCAGTACAAATGAAGGCCCGCTGCGAGATGCATGCATGGGAGCCGATCACAACCTCGGCCAGGTTGAGAATGAAAACCTCCTCGCCGAGCCAGACGTGGTCGCCCATCTGAAGTCGCCAAGGAAGGTGGATATTGACCCGTGGCTTGATGACACAGCCGCTACCTACTTGCGCGCCAAAAAGTCGGAGCAAGGCAACTTTCAACGATGATGGCCATGGCAGTGGCGACAGGAAGAACACACACTTGAGCAGATACCAGATGGCCTCGAACCAGCGTGGCCGGCCACGGTTGAAGCCCTCTTCGCGATCAAATTGATCCAACCTTACGCGACTCGTAGTCATTCAGTGGCGCCTCTTACAGCAATTTGCGCTCATCCCTGGGGCCGTCCAATTAATGGCGTGTCATCTGCCACGGTGCCTATTTCAAGCGAATTTAGTGAAAACAGCTTCTCCGTCGCCCGCCGCCACCCGATGCCCGCGCGGCGCGGCGCACCAGGCGGGCACGGCCAGGATGCCGGCGAGCTTGCGGGCCTTGGCGGTCCAGCCGTTCAAGGCGCCTCCCCATCCGCCACGGGTATGGCAGTCTCATCGTTATGACGGGCAATCACTTGCTCGTATTTCGCCGTTAACGCATCGACAATCGCCGGCCAGGTAAAACGCGCCTTCACCAGCTGCCGGCCGGCTTCACCCATCGCGCGGCGGCGGTCTACATCGACCAGCAGTGCCTCCAACGCCTGCGCCACCTCGTCCGCATCGCAGCGCGTCACCAGCCCCGCGCCGGCGCCGGACACCTCGGCATGGATGTTCACCTGGTCCGAAATCACCACGGGCACAGAGCAGGCCAACGCCTCGATCACCGTCATGCCGAAATTTTCGGTGTAGGAAGGCAAGGCGAACACGTCCGCATCCACATAGGCTTGCAGCACCTCGGCACCGTGCAGGGAACCGACGAAGTGCACCGCCGCGTCCAGCCCGCGCTCGCGCACCCAGCGGCGCACCCACTGGCCGTAATCGTCGTTCTCCGGCCCGGCGATCACCAGCTGCACACCCGGCACGCGCTGGCGCAGTGCATCGAACGCCGGAATCAGCAGGTCCAGCCCCTTCTTGAAATGCAGACGGCCCAGGAACAGCACCAACGGCGCCTCGCCCAGCCCCCAGCGCGCGCGCAGTGCGCCCCGGGCGGGCAAGGTCGCGTATTGCGCCCAGTCCAGACCGTTCGGCACCACGAATGAGGGGGCACGCAGTTTCAGAAATGCTGCACGTTCGCGTTCTTCTTCAGCGGTGTAATGGATGGCGCCCGCCGCATGCAGATTCGGCAAATCGAACCAGCGTTCATATAAGCGCTTGATCCACAAACTGCGCGAGCTTTTGTCGTAGAGATAGGGGTCGAGGGCGCCCTGCGGCCTAATCACGTAAGGCACGCCCTGCCGCCGCGCCTGCCAGGCGGCATAGGTGGACGGGAAACGGTACAGGCCATGAATATGGATGATATCGAAGTCGCTAACCGACCGCTTCAGGTACGCGCCCAGCTGCCGCGAAAACCGCAGTGGCGCGAACTGCACCGGCGCGTAGTACACGGTTGCAGCCCCGTCTTCGGCTAGGCTATCCCACCCCGGCTCGTGATAGGTGCCGCGGGGATGATCGGCGTTGGTCGTGGCGACGGTCACATGGTGCCCCGCGCGCTGCTGCGCTTTGGCCAACGCCACCAGCACGCTGACCGGGCCGCCGTAGCGGGGCGACAGGGTTTCAAGGACGTGAAGGATCTTCACGGCGACGACTGCGGAAGCATACTTTTTCCATTTGGCCGACGACGAACTTCGAAGTAGTCTGCAGCACTACTGTCGACCACCTCGTTATTGGCTGCCACTGCGGCCCCTGCCCGGGCTCTTATACGCGATGCGTATTTCATACCCGACTGGTCAAGTGTTGACTGACGCGATGCCTTCTCCAGGTAGTCTTCCAGACTCTTACAATAATAGTGATTGATCCATGCCTGCTGGGCAGACGGGGGACGCGCCATGCTGCCATAGACGCGCCGTCTGTCCTCTCGGACCGCGCAGCGCGCCCGGCGATAGTAAAAATTGTGTGAGTTGCGATTACGAGTAACCTGATCAGGACGCACAAATACCTTGAAGTGCTGATTCGGTTGGGCCGCACGACGCTTGTAGGAGCGAATCACCCACTCGCACGGCCGACGTTCATGACCGTTCGAGCCATAGTAGAACCAGTGCAGCGCCACCGCCGGTACGTCGCCGAACTCGCTCAAAAATTCTGGGATAGATCTTGCGTCACGGACAACGACGAATTCGTCCGCGTCGATGAACCCCACCCACTCAAATCGACCTCGCGTGCGTTCAATACAGTCGTGTTCGGCCGCGGGCGAAGCGGGTTTGCGAGGCCAGTCGATCAGCGTCACGCAGCCACCTTTTATGTAAGGTTCGAGCACTTGCTCGTAGTTGTCCACGCTGAAATTATTGTACAGAAAGAAATGGTCTACACCGGCGGCCAGATAATATTCGATCCATTCTTCCAAGAAGCGAGCTTCATCACGAAATCGCAAGCATAACGCAACCTGTCCGATGGCCGACCGAGTTGGATATTCACCCAAGAGTGCGCTCTTTCTCGGAAGGGAATAATAAATATTCGGCAACATGTACGCGATGGCGCCAACCAATTGCTGCCTGCCAACATGGTAACGAAGTCGCCCAAAAGCCCATCGAAGCAAACCCATAACCAAAAGCCTCTAAGTATCCGACATTATTCAACTTGGTGGGGGCAAAACCTGTCAGGTGGAGTAAAGGTCGAAGGCCGTGCTCACGCGGGCGAGGACCATGCACCAGGCCCGGGCCATCCGCCGCAAGCCCCGATCCGCGTGGGCATGCCCCGCTTTGCCCACGCTACGACGGCTTTGCATCGCTGACTTGCCTCGCGCTTTCGGACGCCGACTTCTCCGCCCCACCCGCCATCCGCCGCACAATTTCGGTCGTGCTGAAGCCCGCAACCAGTGGCACGAGTTCCACACGTCCACCCCAGGCGCTGACTTCATCCGCGCCCACCACTGTGGCTTCGGTGTAGTCGCCACCCTTGACCAGCACATCAGGCCGAATGGCACGGATCAGTTCGATCGGCGTCGCTTCGTCAAAAATAACCACGGCGTCCGAGGCAGCGAGCGCGGACAGCAACCGCGCGCCGATACGCCACCAAGTAGCCCTCCATCATCTGTGCGCCGCTGAATCGCTCGGCATTCCGCAACCCGGCTTCCGCCAGCGCATCACGGTTCGCCAGCGCGGCAGCGATCACGGCGGCGGCGCCCGGCGCGTCATCCGGATCGATATAGACCGCCGCCTCGCCGCCCACCTCGGTCATCGGCGCGCGATTGGAAGTGACCACCACGCAGCCGCAGGCCTGCGCCTCGGCGATCGGCCAGCCGAAGCCCTCCTGCAGCGAGGGGAACAGCAGCGCCTCCGCCGTCGAATACAGCGCTCGCAGGTCCTCGTTGGCAACTTCGGTCCACTCGTGGATGCGCGCCGCTAGGGCCGATTCCTGCACTAGCGCCCGCAACTCATCCGGCCAGGGCTTTCCCGCCATGATCAGGTGGTGCGACTGGAACGGCGGCAGTGCGGCGAGCTGCATGAAAAGGCGCACCACGCCGGCGCGATTCTTGTACCACTGGTTGCCGCCGACATGGACGAAGAACGGCCAGGGCGCGCTGGCACCGAGACGCTGCAAGCGCGCGCGGGCCTCATCCGACCCCATGGGCCGGTACGGATAATTCAGCGCATTGGGCACCACGCTGCAGCGCGCGGCCGGCAAACCCGACAGACGCCGCAACTCGGAGCGGGTCTGGTCGGACACGCAGACCACGTGCTGCGCGCGCTTGAGGCCCGACAGAATCCAGCGCTGGAAGATCCGGCCGCTGAAGCCGGTGACGTTGCCGGGGATCTCGCCCAGCGCACTCTGCACCGCCAGCAGGTCATGGCACGTCACCACGTTCGGCCGGCCGCCGATCATGTCCACGTACATCGCGTTGCTGTGATCGCAGACATGCACCACGTCCGCCCAGCGCGCCGCCCGGCGCAGGCGTGGCCGGAACAGGATGTAGCGGTCGATATAGCCCAGCCACTTGCCGAGGCCCGTCTCGCCCGGCTTGAGGTTGCCCAGCAGCGGCGCGGGCTTGAGCAGCCGGACCTCGTGCCCCGCCGCCGTCAAAAGCTCACGCAGCAGATCAGCAAAGCGCTGCATGCTTTGCTGACGGCTGTGGAGGTAGTTGCCGACGAGGAGGATTTTCATTTGTAATCCGTTTGCAATTCTGCGGCTCCTATGTGGTGGCGTTGTCGCTCGTGCCTAATGTCGGCATATCGCCGTTAGCGCCAATGCCGGCCAGCCATGCCGCTACCTCTCGAAGCGCCCCGTCAACTCCGCCGTAGGGACGACTATCCGTTGTCGGGTGTATAGCATTCTAACCCCAAGCAGTTGTCCCAACGCCCCTTATTTTCTACTTGTTGAAACGTCAAGTCAGCAGAGTCGCCAAAATAAGCTCTTCTTATGGAAACAAAGCCAATTCGCTCCAGCTCCGTATTTAGCGACTTGAAATCCCACATCCAGAGATGTTGCGAATTTCCCATCCAATCAAGAAAAAAACTCTTGACGCCACGTGGGCGACGTTCCCGGCCTAGGGATGTTTCGCGCAGAAAAGTCAATGCTGAGTCATCCTTAGAGTCGCGCAGGTATTTGTTAACGTGATATTCCAAATCAGGTAATACCAAGCGAAAAATACCACCGGGTTTGATTAATCGATAAGTATTCCGGATTGCTGTCCTAAAATCCTCCAGAGATAAGTGCTCTAGGACATGAGAACAATAGATTCCGCTGCAGGACTTGTCCGGCACAGGTAAACCTTTCACTATGTCGCCATATTTCACATTTTCCGGGAAGCGCGAAGCATTTCTCGTGTAAAGGGAGCCGACTAGAGGTAAGCGCTCAAAGCGCAAGGTAGGCGAGGCATCAAAGTTGCGCCAACCTGATGGCGCAGACCAGCCACATCCATATTGAACATATTCACTTGAACTCACGGCAATTTTCACGGAACTTACTCCAGCAAAAGAATCAAATTTTTAATGGCCCACTTGTACATTTTTCAATGCCGGGCCAGGTATCAACTCGTGAAAGGAATGCGGACCCCGCTGCCTTGATGGCGGGCGTGCCGAAATGTCCGTAAAGACGTCGTGCCCCGCCGCCGTCAAAAGCTCACGCAGCAGATCAGCAAAGCGCTGCATGCTTTGCTGACGGCTGTGGAGGTAGTTGCCAACGAGGAGGATTTTCAATGCGCATTCCTGGAACGACTATCATGAATCAGGCACCAGCGCATCAGGCGGACCGCAGTTGCGCGGTCAGTGCCTGGCAGGCGCTGCGAATCTGCTGCGCGCAGTTGTCAACCGTGTATTCCCGGATCAGAGCGGCGCTTTGCCTGCCAAAGTCCACCCGGCGTTGCCCGTCCGCGATCAGTTTATCCAGAGCCTCGAACAGCCTCTCCGTGTTCATCGCCGGCACGATGTAGCCGTTGACACCGTCTTTGACCAGATCCGGAGCGCAGCCCACGTGATCAGAAACAATGACGGGAAGCGAAAAATGCATCGCCTCGTTCACAACCAGCCCCCAGGTCTCATGCGCACTGGAGGGCAGAACGAACAGATCGGCCGCGACATAAGCACGGGGAAGTTCGCTCTGATTGAGAAAGCCCGCGAGGATGACGCGATCGGCGACGCCCAGCGACATGCAAAGGTTTTTTACTTCGGCAAAAAGGGGGCCGTCCCCTGCCATCAACAGCCAGCATGGGCGCTTGGAAACGACGCGCGCAAACGCTTCTACCAACCGTAGAGGCTGTTTTTTGTCGATCAGCTTGCCGCAGAAAAGTACAACCGGCGCATCATCGGTAATTCCGCGGCCAGCCCGGATCTGCTGTCGCTCCGGCATAAGCGCGCAAGCGGCCTGCGCGAAGGCCGCGTCATCGATGCAGTGTAAGGCCGGAAACAGGAGATTGTCCTTGACGCCAAAGTGCCGGAAGTGCGCGCGGCTATTGGTGCCAGTAAAAAGAGCGCCACTCCTTGTGCCGCAGAACAACAAGCCAAACACCAGTCGCTTGAGGACGCGAACCTTGCGGCTTCTGGGTTCCAGCAGGGTCTGATCCTCCCGGACCAGGAATGCCTTGTGTTGAAGCAAGGTGATCAGCTTGGCGCCAAGAATGTTGGAATCCTGATATCCGTGTGCCCAGATCACGTCATAGCGGTCTCTTACCAGTCGCCGGAGAAACTGCCAATCCGGCATGCGAAATAGGCCGAACTTCTTCTTTCCACCTGTTCCGCTCTCCAGGAACACCGAGCGATATCCGCCGAGCAGATCCACATCCCATCGAATTTGTTTCTGAAAATCGGTATCGAAGTATCCTCCCAAGCCCATATCGGAGAGGTAGAACACCGTCAGTTCAATGCCTGGCAATGCAGATATGGCCCGGTATAAAGGGACGTAATACTGGATTGGATGCGAGACTACGTGAGCGACTCGAATAGGCTTAACCATTAAAGGTGATGTCTCCATTCAGTGCGCCAAAAGCCTTTGGATGATATCGCTCAGAATAGCCTCATTTCCGTAGCCCCCTGCTTCGGCCCTAGCCTTGCCACTCGCCCTTATATGCTTGCGCAAGGCTGGATTTGCAAGCAGTGAACCACATACCGCCGCGCATTCATCAGCGCTGTCCCAGAACACCGCTTCCTCTCCCTCCTTGTACATCGCCAGGTGCTCACTCGTGCGCTGCGCACAAAGCAAACCCCCTGCATAGGGGATTTCAGCTGAGCGAGTTGTATGCAGATCTCGGTTTCCTTTTGACAGCAAACCTAGAGCAAGCTTGGATCCCTGCACTGCCGCAACATAATCGCGACCATAAATGGATTGGCCTCTCCAGACATGTTTTATCTGTGGCCAGTTTGGTGATCGCTGCCAGGCATCACCCCAAATGGATAATGGAACCCCGCGTTTTACAAGCGACAGCATGAATTCGTCTCGCCGCTCTCCCGGAATCCACGTCCCGACAAAAGCGACCTCTGAGCGAAACGCAGCGGGAATGTCCTCTATGCGCTCGAATGGCCGGTGCTGGACTTCGTCGTAGCTCCTCCATACCCGGTGAACGCTGCGGGCGCCGAGGGCGCGAAACTCTGCGACGTTCTCCGCGCGGACCACCACGCACAAGTCATACGCCGGCAGTGCTGACAAGAGTGAATCCCAGCGTCGCCCGTCGCGATGTCCGCTGGGATCATCGATGTTGTACAGGACGGTCGGACAACCAAACCCGCGCAATGCGGTTGCCGCCTTCAGGCCGATGAGTTCGCCGCCATCAATCCAGACAATTTCAGGCCAGGCGGCGTGCTGCCGCAGTAGCCCGTCCACCCATGTACAAACAGCGCCCTGCAGCAGCCGGTAGCCGCTGCGGTGATGCAGCGCGCCGCGGATACGACCCCGCAGGGCACCGCCCAAGGCTTCGTAGGGGTCTTCGATGATGACGGAATGGCCCAGCCGCCCCAAGGCATCCGCACGGTGCCGGCTAGTGGTGTTGAGATTGCTGTGTCCGATGTAAAGTAAATTTGCCATTTGAGTGGCCACCCCTTGCCCGAGTCCCCATATGCACGGCGACGTAGTCTGGGCGCCTTAGTTTCGATCTGCTCTAGGTGGCATCGCCAAAGTCACCGTCTCCAACTAAGATACGTGCTTTGACTGCCGATGTCTTGAGCTGGGATACGAGCTTGTTGGGTAAATAAGTTAACCTTCGCAGAAGAGATCGGGGCCGCATTTGAAGTATCCAAGAGAAGCAAATAGAAGTTGAATAGGTGGCGCACGGTTGTCCGTTCAGGTAATTTTATCGTCCTCAGCCCCACATAAAAGCGTTTTGGCCGCTTCAGATCTTTGTGTTCGAGTATCCCACGGGTATTGAGCGGCGGATGCGAAAAGTTTGTCGATCTGAATTCCACGGAAATAGTGCAAAGTAAAATACCACGGAAGCCAGATTCATGTTGAGCATTCTTGGGTAGGTAATTGCATATGCTATATAGCCTAGAATGATGCTTGCGGCCAAATAATTTTCTACTTTAATCGCATTGCGAAACCCAATGACGATGAGGGCGATGATCGTTAGTAGAAGTACCGCCCCGCCTTCACCTGCAAGTCGTAAAAATCCATTGTGAACATGAGTGAGTGTATCGAGGCCGCTTCCCAAAATTGGATTGGCCATGAAAACATCAACTGCCTCTTGCCATCCGGAAATACGGCCGGTTAGGCCGCTGTCAATCCCTCGGTATGGGTCGTTGAATCTTAAAACGTCGTCACGCATAAACTCTAGTAGAAAGCCAGATTGGTACTGATTGATTATAATGGCTATGGCGGCTAGCATGATCGGGATCCATACGAGCATGCGCGGCGATGGGGTAAGTGGTCTGCGCGATCTTGTGGAGAAAAGAAGATAGCTGCTAAGGCTAACAGCGCTGGCGATCAGGGCTCCCCTGGATTGTACCAGGAGAAATAAAGCAGTAACGAAAGCGATCATGACCGCGCGATACTTCCATTGCGGCAAAGCCAGCGCGCAGACCGTGAACGCGAATCCAAGCTCCCCCCACCAATTTGGGTGGATATTAAGCGGATTTTGCCGAGAGTTAAGCCCGCCTGTGCTCAAGCCCTCGATTACGGCCAACGCGATCAGTGGCAGCAACAGTATTGCTATGTTTCTCAGTATTTCATGCGGCCTAAGTACAGTCGAAGCCCATTGTAGAGAAAGCATTAATGCGATCATTCCAAACGCATGGGAGATGGCAAGCTCGGGAGATTTACCTGCTTCGGAATAGCTGGCGATATTGAATAGAACAGTGCTTAAAAGAATAGCGAATAGCATGCATAGAAGCACGAAGTAGTGTCTATGCATGTGTCCACGCCCCGGCGTCATCATTCCGAGAGCCGATACGAGCAGCACCGCACCTTGGGACAACGTCAGTACCGACGTACTGCCATCGGTGAGAGCAAATCCATACGCCAGCGCCGCAAGAGCTACGGAAAAGCCCCAACTGTAGTAATGGTCGATCTTCATTGCTCATGGCCCAATGCGGTGGGTGTGAAGCGTGTCCCGTTGACCAAGAAACACTTTTGCATTTCAATCCTGCAGTCTAGCGAGGCGCGGATCAATCGGTGTTCTGGCAACTTCTTGTAGCATCATTCGGCTCATATGTGTTCGGTTTCGGTTTATTTACGGCCTCATATGCAGCCTAGCCGCTGTGCCCAGCGCGCGCCGTAATCATCCCAGCCGCCGATTGCGGCTACGCGGGCGAGCGCGGACGCTGACATCCGCTCGCGCAGGGCCGGGTCCTGCACAAGCTGCTCCAGCCGGGACAGCAGATCGTCGACCGAGCGGGGGGCTACGATAAAGCCTTCGACCCTATCGGTGAAGAGATCGCCCGCCCCCGTGTGGCTGGACGCGATCACGGGACAGCCGCAGGCCAGCGCTTCACCCATCACCATGCCGAAGCCCTCTTCGATGCTGGGCAGCACCATGACGTGTGCCCGACTGTAGTGACCCGGCAGTGCGTCGTTGGGCACCGCGCCGAGAAACTCCACGTTTTCAAGCGGCTGCGCGGCCAGCAGTGGCTCCAGCTCCGGCTGCACCGTGCCGATCACCTGAAGCCGCTTGCGCGGGTGCCGCAGCCCGGAAAAGGCTTGCAGCAGGTAGAGCAGGCCCTTGCGCAGCCCGGCCTGACCGACGAACAGGACGGTGAAGCCGTCTGCGGCCGGCTCGGCCACCCGGGCGAACCGGTCCAGCCGCGCGCCATAGGGATTCACGAACAGCTTTTCGCGCGGAAAGCCCATCGCCACGAAGGAATCCGCGACGAAAGCGGAAGGGACCGAGACGGCGTCAGCGGCCGCATACTCGGCTTCCTCGCGGGCGATGACGCGCGGATCGATGCCCGCGAAGGGCAGCTTCCAGCGCGCATGCTCCTCGCGCAGGATTTGATCCTGAAAACGGATGTGGCTGGAGCCCCGGTCGCAGAAATAGCGCCCGCCCGCCTGTCTGGCCCGCTGACCGCTTTGCAGACCGCTGCCGGACAGCGCGATCAGCGTGGTGCCAGGCGTCAGCCGCCGCGCCACCTGCGCGTCCAGCGTGGTCCGCGCCCGCCACTCCCACTCGCGATCCACCCAGTCCGGAAAGCGCAGGCCGAATCGGCCGCGCGCCATGTAGGGCGTCTGTAACCAGGGGAAGGTGCGAATCCTGTCCGCGGGTATGCCCGGCTCCGACTTCAGCTTGAAGCGCGGATAGCCGGTCCAGATCTCGCGGAGCAGGCCGCGCCGTTCGAGCTGTCGCGCCAGATGAAAATGGTGGAAGCGGCCGATGCTGCTTTGGGTGACGCCGGTTTTCACGGTGAATTCATTTTTCCCGAATTTTCTCGAATGGGGCGTGGCAGGCTAGACACGGCAAAACTGATAGCTGATTTCATGACACAGCAACGACGGCCGCAGCCTTTTGAGGCCGGGCAACTTGCCGACCGGGTGGATCGCTTCCAGTTGCAGGCCGCTGACCGCCGCCAGACGGATCGTGTCCGCGACCGTGAAATAGTGGAGATGATTGCCGTCCCACTCGCGCTTCTCGAACCAGTCCCGGGAGCTCGTGACCGGCATCCGTCCGGTGAGCAATTCCAGGCGGCAGCGGATCGAGGCGATATTCGGCAGGTTGACGAAGACCTTGCCCCCCGGCGCCGTGATGCGCGCAAGCTCCCGAAAGGAATGAAACGGATCGAACAGGTGCTCCACGATCATCATGGCCACTGCACAGTCGAAGCGGGCATCCGCAAAGGGGAAATCACAGCAGAGGTCGGCTTGCTGAAACGCTACATTGCTCGGCAAATCGGCGGCGCTGGTGCGGTCCAGAATATCCACGATCGTGTAGGCGGCACAGCTTCCGGCGAGCGCAGCGAGCAGGCGAGGTGAACCGAATCCAAGCTCGACCACCGCCTTTCCGGGGTTGCCTTGCAGGTGCTCGAACACGCACCGGTAGCGATGCGCCGAAGCCTGAAGCTCGGCGGTCGCCGTTTCGCGGGGAAGCATCGGGATGCGCGCGCCGCCGGTGTTGCGCTCGTGGCTTTCCCGGTAGAAGCGTTCTGCTGCATTTTCGGTCATCGGAAATCCTCAGCGCATTGTCACGGTCATTGACCCACTTCAGCGTCGAGCGCCGTTGCGGCGATCCTGCCTCGTGGCGGTAACGCCGGCATTGCTCCGGCTGGCCCTATCAGATTCAGCGCCGACAGCCCTGGGCGCATGTCGAGAAACCCGGGCAGCCGGTGGTCGCGGATACCATCGCTGCACGGCTTCCGGAGCATGCCCGACGATGCGCCGTAGCGCCGTGCTGCGATATCGGTCGCCATACGACGGTGCCCGGCCATTCCGGGGACGGCGTTCTGGTCTCCAGCGATCCACGGTGTGTCGATCCGGAAGTGCTCATCGAGCGCCGCTGTCTCGCAACCACAAATACTCGGGGAATCGCGCCAGCGATCGGCAGAAGCTCTTGAGGTGGTCGTCGGTCGCCGCCAGGGAAATGGGAACGACGAAGAGGGCCATGCCGAGTTCGATGAATAGGGTTGCCGACGCTGCGCCGGCAATGCCGTAGCGATGTGCAAGAGGCATCGCAAGCACTAGCCCGGCCACGGAGACGACCATATAGACAGCCGCCTGTCGCTGATGCCGGTTTGCTGACATCGAGACCACTGAACTGGTGAGCCAAAGCGCATTGATCGCGACGCCGGCCAACAGGAACCGGAAGGCCGCGTCGTCCACCTGGACTTTGCCATGTGTCCAGACCTGCAACAGGTGCGGACCGGCGAATCCAAGGATCAGGACGGCCGCGCCCCCGAGCGCGAGCGAGGCTTGGCAGGCGCCGCGGTGGAGGCGGCGGGCCATGGGCAGGTCAGCCCGACCGAATGCCCGCGACATTTCCGGCCAGACGGCGACGGTGATCAGGGTCATGGCCTGGCTGGCGACCCTGCACACGGTTCGCATCGTGGAAAAGACGACCAGCGCAGACGTCCCCAGCAGCGAGCCCACCAGGAGCGAAAAGCCCTGGAGGTTGATGGCGTTTCCAATGGGAAAGGCAAGGAATGAAAGCGCCGGGACTGCGAGCGCGCGCACGCGTGATTTTTGGGCGTGGCGCACGCTGATCCGCGACCACGGGGCGAACCGCAGCGCACGGCCATGGATCAGCGCGGTTCCGGTGCCTCGAATGGCAATCATCACGGCCGCCAGCGTGATCGCTTGCGCGCCAGCCGCCAGCGCGACTGCCGAACCCAGAAATTCGGCCAGTCGGAGCAGGTTGAAGAGCATGGTGCCGGTCGCATACCGGCCTTCGCAGCGATATACCGCCGATACCAGCCCCGCGGATTGGGAAACGGCGACGCCGCCGCCCAGGAGAATGAGCACCCAGAAAACGTCTGACGGTTGCAGATGGCGAATGCCCAGCAACGAGGTTTCAGAGACTGCCAAGGCGATTGCCGGCACCAGCGCCGCGAGGACGAGGAAGACGACGGCGAACAAGGCGCAGGTGCTGTGATAGGTGATCCGGCGACGCTCCGTATCGCCCGTGGCGGCGGCCATCGTCATGTCGTTGGCCGTAACATTGCCGAAGCCGAGATCGGACAGCGCCAGATACGACGGAATCGCTGTCAGAATCAGCCACTCCCCGTATCGTTCGACACCCCAGTAACGGAGGAAGAGCGGGATCGAAACGAGTTGGATGATGATCGTCACCGCGTTGCCGAATGCGCCGGCCCCGAGGGCGCGGGCGATGCGCTCCCGAACCGTGCTGTTCATCACGCTGCCTCGGCCGCGCGTTCGGCGGGATGTCGCCCCGCGGCATCGATGGCTCGCACGGGCGACATGCTAGGGCTGCACTGGGGCGAATGCGCGGACAAACACAACGCTGCCTTGCGAAAGTTGGCGCGGCTAAAGTCATTGCGCGCGATTGTGACGGTTGTGGCAATCAACATTACGGATGCTCAGAGGGCATCGGGCATCGGGCATCGGGCATCGGGCATCGGGCATCGGGCATCGGATGTTCGACCGTGATTCATCGAAAGGCGGTTGCTTGATCTGAAGCGCCTGAGTTCAGGATTCGCCGGATCGCCTC